>Ga0326728_10001514_pt1 | contig 81475 bp, 82 predicted proteins | sample MB3enrmetagenome_FD_207602 | JGI IMG/M metagenome (GOLD analysis project Ga0326728, IMG submission 207602) | Lab enriched peat soil microbial communities from McLean, Ithaca, NY, United States - MB31MN | ecosystem: Environmental > Terrestrial > Soil > Wetlands > Peat | place: USA: New York...
GGGGATGACGTCAAGTCCGCATGGCCTTTATGTCCAGGGCTACACACGTGTTACAATGCAGGGCACAAACCGTTGCCAACCCGCGAGGGGGAGCTAATCGGAAAAAACTCTGCTCAGTTCGGATTGTAGTCTGCAACTCGACTACATGAAGCCGGAATCGCTAGTAATGGCGTATCAGATCGACGCCGTGAATACGTTCCCGGGCCTTGTACACACCGCCCGTCACATCACGAAAGTGAGCTGTACTAGAAGTCGCCACGCTAACCGCAAGGAGGCAGGCGCCCAAGGTATGACTCATGATTGGGGTGAAGTCGTAACAAGGTAGCCGTAGGAGAACCTGCGGCTGGATCACCTCCTTTCTAAATAGAAAGAGATCTACTCCGCTCTGGTGTGCGGAGGATGGTCTCAAGCGATGCGCAGCTCTCACGGGCTGCAAGTCGCTAGACTCAAGTTACTCATCCCTGAAGGCTTCGGCCGGAAGGGCGGACAGATTCTGGTAGATCGCTATCGGTTGGCGCAAAGACAAAAATTCAATGGGCAAAGGGCCGCTGATTGCTCAGCGGCCCTTTGCTATTTCTGGTAAGAAGCATGATCGAGAAAACTCTTCCAGTCCGTCTCGGCAGCAAACTGAACCAAGTCGCCGTAGACACGCGCGTAATTTTTCCTGGCGTCCGGACTCGGATCGACAACAATCACCCGTTTCGTAACGCCTTGATTGAAAGCCGTTTTGACTAAACTCGTCACATTCTCGTCGTTCTCGTTCAACGAAAACCCAGCGAACACGATCTCTTCTGCCTCTCCAAGCGTTCTCTCCGCCACCTGCCAAATTTCTCGAATCGCCGGATCCGTCAAATCCATCTGTTTTAGGGGCGAAACCAGAACAGGACGCCTTGCACCTATCTGCCTGCACTCAGGGCATGGAGGGTAAACCCCGGGCCTGGCAGTTGAATCAGGAGCATAGCCCCATATCGGATCCAAGGCATACGTGTGGCAGGTTTGGCAGAACAGCCACGAGACGGAGCCGTGCAGTTTCAGCAACAAAACGGACAACTCAGGCGCACGGTCCCAACGATTCGCGTACGAGAACCGATGCGCTCGCTGCGCCCTCACCCCGAAATCCAAACAATGCAAACAATCCCTGATCTCCGCGGGAGGCATACTTGCATGCGCTTGCTCGATCAAGGTGTCGTAGTTTGTCGTGATGATCACATCGCCGCGGATTCGCACCGCGTCAAGCCATTTTTCAAACTCACCGAGACTTCGATGTTCGTAGTCGTCGACGGAGAGCCTCATCGCGAGGCAAGAATGAACCAATCCGTATTCCTCAGGGTGAAGTGATCTCAGAATAGGTAGCGATTCCTCAAGCGGAAGATCGCGATACTTTTCGCCCTCATTCTGCCGGCTCAAGAATTCTGCGAGTTGGTCCGCCTCTTGGACAGGAGGCATGTGATTCTGGTACTCGTCTCTGCTGGCGAGTCGTGCGAGCGTCAAATCCCTTGCGAGCGGGAGCGGGGGGAAAACAGACTTTGAGGCTCCAGCACCCAAGAAATAGACGACACGCGCACGCTTTGGAGGGCTGCTCATTCTGCCTATGATTCTAAACCAATAACGTGGGCCTGAAGTTGCCGAGCACGCGCGGGTGGCCGACCGGGGTGCTAATAGGAGCATTTGACCAGCAAGAGAGACCAGCAGGCGGCCTGTTCCCATCGGCCAATCACGTAGTACTCTCTACCGGCGGCTTAAGCACTACAGAGGGGAGCGTGTCAGTTGAAAACTCCCGTGCAGATCGCCTGGGTCGACCTCGGCCTAGTCGGGTATGACGAAGCCTTTGCCGTTCAGACTGCCCTTCATCTGCGTCGGCGCCATGAAGAAGGCCCTAACATCATCCTTTTTCAAGAGAATTTTCACGTTATTACGTTGGGCAGGTCAGCATCCGCGGAGCATCTGCTCGCCTCTCCCCAATTGCTGGCGGAGCGCAGCATTACCGTTCGCGATGTAAGTCGCGGCGGCGATATTTCCTATCACGGCCCGGGTCAACTGGTCATTTCTCCCATTCTTAAGCTGAGTGACCTAGTGCAAGGAGTACATCAGTATGTGCGCATGCTCGAGCAGGTGGTGATAAATCTGCTTGCCGTCTATGGAATAAGAGCAGGACGAGTCGAAGGCGCGAGTGGAGTGTGGGTAGGCAACAAGAAGATCGCCGCCTTGGGAATCGCCATTAAGCATGGAATCACCCAACACGGCGTGGCCATTAACGTCTGCCCAGACCTCTCTTGCTTTGATCTTATCGTTCTCTGCGGGCTCAAGGATAAAGGAGTGACTTCCCTGCAAGCCCTCGGGGTGGCGGTCCCCACCTTGCAGGAAGTGAGGGACTGCTTTCTCCACGAGTTCGCACGGGTTTTTGCCATCCCAACAATACCGAAATATCATTTCCCAACAGCATAGAGCCATGAAGCAACCGGCAGTAGTGCATTCATCGATCCGGAACGAACATTCAGCAGGTTGAACCACGGCTCAAGGCAGAACTGGCTGGCAGTGCGTAAGAGATAATCAGCTCCGCATTCCCGCTCAAATCATCGTATAGCCGCCATCCACGGCGAACACCTGCCCGGTGATATAGTCACTCTCTTTGGAACACAGGAGCATCACGACACCCAGGAGATCCGCTTCCCTTCCCAACCTTCCCATCGGTACGTTGCGCACATATTCTTTCAGTGCAAAATCGGGGAACACCGCCTTGGCGATCTTGGTTTCAACAATGCCGGGAGCAATGGCGTTCACTTGGATACCCATTGACGCGGCTTCCCTGGCCAACGCCCGGGTGAACCCGATCACACCCGCCTTGGCCGCGGAATAATGCACCAAGCCAACGGCACCGACGCGCCCCGCCACGGAAGCGATGTTGATGATCTTTCCGTGGCCTTGGTCCATCATCTGTTCGTAGACGGCTTTCGTGGCCAGGAATGTACCCGTCAAATTGACGTCAATGACTTTATGCCACTCTTCTTCCAGCATATCTCCGAACATCTTAATGGGGAAAAGGCCGGCATTATTGATGAGAACGTCGATGGATCCGAATCGAGCCAGGACCTCGGCGGCCATTTTTTCGGTATCTTGACGCAAGGTAACATCACAGCGCACAGCGATGGCAGTGTAGCCGGAAGCTTGCAGCAGGTCCGCTGTGGCGCGCGCGGACTCGAAGTCAATATCAGCAATGCACACCGCAGCGCCAAGACTCGCGATCCGCTCAGCCATGCATCTTCCCAGGCCTTGTGCTCCGCCGGTAATAATAACCGTTTGTCCCGCCAGAACCCCTTCCACGCGTCACTCTCTTTCTGCACTCTCGGATGTGAGAACGGCTATGATTTGTCCGACCTTGACCTTCTGGCCTTCTTCAGCCCGCAACTCGGATACATAGCCACTGCAAGGCGCCTCGATAAAGATTGCGATCTTGTCGGTAGATGCTTCGGCTAAATCGCGACCGGCATCAACCTTGTCGCCCTTGCGGCACAGCCACTGTTTCAGGGTGATCCACCTTGCCCCTGCGGCAAATTTCGGCACCACCACCTCGCAAAACATCCCTTAACCCTCCTGATTGAAAATTCAGTTCCTATACCGATCTGAATTAGATTGCTTGCCTGCACACACCAGTACAGCCAAATTTGCTGTCCTGAATTCCTGAAACGATGGGAAGCACACTCCGCGCTTCCCATCCCCGCTTCATCCTTGGCGCTGCTTATTCGTGCTTTTGCCCGTCGCACGTAGGTTGGCGGGCGTAGCCAGTCAGGCCGGTGCTACCGCTCCAGACTTCGCCAACTGCTGCAGGTCGGTATTCAGCTGGGCGAAGATGTAGACCGGCGTGCATCCCGGATAGTACGTTACCGATTTGGCGAGCTTCACGCCCTGACGGATATTGTCAGCGGTAGGAAAATACTCCCAGCAATCGCCGCAAACGAAAAGGTGTTTGTTTTTTGCGAATTGCGGATCGAAGTCCGGCAGGCCTCCAGCCACGACCACGACTTCACCGCGTTTCTTCAGAAACTCCGCCATGGAAATGCCAGAGTTGGCAAACGAATCAAGCGCACCACGCACGTTGACATAGCAACCTGGGCAGGTCTGTTGCGCATACACCGTCAAGCCCCTGTACATGCCTACAGGATTGTCATTGGGGCGCCTGAAGAATTTCCGCACGGAGTCAGCAGGTGTGCCAACCACGTTGATCTTCTTGACATTGATCTCGCCGAGCCCTTCATTGCCGGCGCAGCGGATGGCCGGGATCTCGATCGGATCAAATCCCATCACATAAGAAGTGATCGCATCCGTAGCCACGGTATCGGCCCCGGCGATGATCAAATTCATTTCGATGGGCACACCGGCGTGAGGTCCCTGTCCTTCCATACCGATAATGGCATCCACGATGGTCAGCTTTGCCTTGACAGCACGATACAGGTCGGCGAATTTCTGTCCCAGATCGATCCGATGGGCTCCCTGCTGCTGTGAACTGGGATGTACGTTGGGAACGAGTCCGTTCCAATTCTTCAGACCCAGCGTAACCCCGCCAGCAATGTGGACCTTCATCTTCGGCAGGTTGATGATGACGTCGGCATCGAGGACAGGCTTGAAAATGGCGGCCTTCTTGAACACCTTCGCCTCCGGGATGGCTACTTCAACCACCTCGGTTTCGTCGAAATAGATCACCTTGTCGGCGCCGCCGCGTCTGGCAGCTTCTTCCATTCCAGAAGCCTTGAAGGCCGGCTTGGCGCGGCCCACGTGCATTCCCAACGAGGGATTGTCACCGACCCATATTTCTCCCGCTTTCGAGTTTTCTTTGAAGTAGGAGACAACCGCCTCGATCGTGCGGGGATCTACAACAGCGAAGCTTTCCGGTGGGGCCTGAAAAGCCAGATTGGGTTTGATGAGAACTTTCTGTCCGGCCTTGATGATGGCGTCTGGCGAGCCGATAGCCAACTCGACCGCTTTCTTCACCGCCGCCTTGATTTTGGCGACATCATCATCGCGACGAGTAAATTTGCCTGCCATGAAAGGAGCGTTTCCTTTAGGGCGTGCACATTTAACGATTGCAACTTTTGGCTGCCTCATGATTTGCCTCCATTCCTATCTGCTGCATAGAAAACGGTTCTGCTAAACATCCTTATACAGAAACTGCGCGCTTTTCTTCCTTCACCTCCACATTATGGTTGTCAAATCCTTGTAGGTACCGGCATAGATGGCGACGAAGACGGCACCACAGCCGAAGAACACAATGAAATAGGTGCCGACAAACTCCATTATGGGCTTCTCAACCGGCGTTCTCGCATGGAACGTACACCTCCCTTTCGTCCACATCGAGTCCCTATCACGCGCTCCGGCAAAAGCCACAACTCAAAGGCTGTTTTGCCGTGACATGGAAATGTTGCTTGCGGCGGCGCTCAACTGAGTCCACGTTACGCCCCCGCACCTTTTGAGTCAACGGACCGTTCCTGTCATGATCGGTCTGGCAGCGCTGGGTCTCGGCAGATTCTGCCGGTCAAGAAGCGGCAACGGGTTTCCCGGGTGCCGCGGATCGGGAATCTAGTGCCGTTCCAACTTATTCCGGCCAATTACTTGATGAATGCTCTTTCGGTGTTCGCGCCCGACCCTTGGGCCATCACTTGTTCCCGATCGTGGGAACGGCACTAGTCGTCCGAGACTCCACCCGGGAATGGAGTGCAGAAACCCGGTGCTTGTCGGGCCCACTCTAGGTGCCCCAAGTTGCGGCGCAGCTGGTTTTTAGCTCGGAAGATAATGGTTTTGACCGCAGGGAGGCGGCGGTTGAGTTTGCGGGCAATCTCGGAATAACTCATGCGCTTGTAATAGCGGAGCATCAGCGGAACCTTGTAATAATCCGGCAGGCGATCCAACTGTTCCCTCACCTGATGTTTTGCTTCCTTGCAGAGGACTTGGGAGAGAGGAGACGGAGTGGAAACGTCGGGGACAGCGCAAAGATCATTTCCGGGGACGATCGAGCATTTCTCGCGTTTCCGGCGGCGCAATTTGTCAATGCAATGCCGGCCTGCCACCTGACACACCCAAGGGCGGAAGGGATGCTTCTCGTCTTTTTTCTCGATGACTGTGTGCAGTTTCAAGAAGACTTCTGCCGCGGCATCCTCAGCGTCTTCCGGCTGGCGAAAGAACCGACGGCAGACCTGCAGGACGTGAGGATAGTGGGTGGTATAGATTGAGCTCAAAACTTCAGGGCAAGTTTGCAAGGCCTGATTGAGGGCCGTGCCGAGCCCGGCTTGATCGAGAAAGATTGAGGTGGATCGAGTTGCCATAAGCACCCCTTTGCCCATGTCGTTAAGCACACACCCAGCTCCGGATCCGAATTACACAATTCGTGGACCCCGTCAATACCGCAGCTCAGCTATTTGGAACTTTGTCCTCCTTGGTAGGAGTTCTTCGGCCGCGAGACCGAAGCCGCCGCCGGTGAGGAGCCGAAAAATCTTTGGTGCGCGAACCGAGCTGCTCGCCTTTGATCGCGTCGCGGTGGCGGACAACCAAAAGTGTCAAGTCATCGTCCGGTGAACACGAGTCAGCGAAATCGAGAACTGTTCCAAGCAAGGAGAACAGGGCTTTACTTGCGCTCACGCCAGAGACAGCTCTGGCTGCAGCCGTCAGCCGCTCCATTCCGAACTCGTCGTCTTGAGTATTCCGGCACTCTGTCACACCGTCGGAGTAAGCGACTAGCATATCGCCGGGGTCGAGGGTGAAGCTCCCGGTTTGGAATGCGGCATCTTGTAGAGCGCCGAGCATTGGCCCACCTTTTTCCAGTCGTTCCAGTGTCTTGTTGTCCCTCAGAAGCAGAGGCGCGGGTAGGCCGGCATTGCAGTAGACGAGTCCGTTCGTCCGCGAATCGATTCGTGCCATAAACAGCGCGGTCAGCGGCGGTGCCCCATCGTCGTGGCACAGCTCCTGGTTGACCTCGGAAACGGCATCGCCTGGGTTCGAATGTCTCCGTGCAGACCGTTGGATTAAACCCATCAGATGAGCCTGCCAAATTCCTGCGGTTAATCCTTTGCCGGCGATGTCGCCCAAGACCACTCCAAGGGCGGAGCCGAGTTCCATCACTTTGAAAAAATCTCCCGAAAGATGACGGACCGGGAAAAGCTCTCCGGCGATCTCGAACTCGCCCCAGGTAAGTTCGCGGGGAGTGCAGAGCCTACGCTGCACCTGGGCGGCTTCAAAGATGGCCTGCCGCAGTTTCGCTTGATCTCGGCGGAGTGCGTCCAGTTCGTCTGTGGTGAACTGCGCGCTCACCGTGAGATCCTTTCCCGTGGCAGCCAAAGCTTGAGCAGGCACTCTACCATCTGCGGTTGTGGCCGCCTGTGCCAGGTGGTTGGCGAGCACGGTTCGCCTGCTGTCCAGCGTTCTTTCGGCTAAAGCCATCATGGTCGCGTCATCCTACGAATTTGTAACCTACTCCGTGGACCGTCAAAAAGTAACGAGGCTCCTCGGGAACGGGTTCGAGTTTCTGGCGAATGCGAACAATATGGGCATCCACGGTGCGGGTGGTCGGGAAATTCTCGTAGCCCCAGACCTCGTCGAGAAGCCGGTCGCGGCTCAGCGTCTCTCCGGAATGACAGAGAAAGTGCTTGAGCAACTCAAACTCCTTGCCGGAAAACTCCACTCGCTGTCCCCCGCGCATGACTTGGTAGCTGCGCAGATTCACCTCGACGTCGCCAAAGGTATAACTGTCCTGCTCTTTCGGAAGTGTGTGTGCCCGTCGCAGAACAGCCTTAACGCGGGCGAGGAGTTCGCGAATGGAGAAGGGCTTGGTGACGTAGTCATCGGCGCCCAGCTCGAGACCAACGACCTTATCGACTTCCTGGCCCCGCGCCGTAAGCATAATAATGGGAATCGAGGGGCGCTTGGCCTTTAGCTGTTTACAAACATCCAACCCGCTCATACGGGGCATCATCACGTCGAGGACGACCAAGTCCGGAGAATCCTTGAGGGCGCGCTCCAGCCCTTCCACGCCGTCGAGCGCCGTAATAACTTGAAAGCCCTCGTATTCGAAATTATCGCGCAGGCCGGCAACCATGTTTGGCTCATCCTCAACGATCAGAACTTTGCTTACGCCCATGACCTCTCCCTTATGGGCCTTCCAGAACATGGCACTACCCTACATTCCGAAGTCCTCATGCGGTTGCGGCCCCCGCCCGCGAAGATGGATCCAACGGCAAGGCGATCGTGAATTTGCTGCCTTTCTCTGGAGCGCTTTCGACCTGCACGTCCCCACCGTGCGCCCGGACGATATGGCGAACGAGCGACAGGCCCAAGCCCGAGCCCTTGATGTTGTGGACCAGGGGATCGCCACAGCGGTAAAACTTCTCGAAGATTTTCTCCTGCTCGCCGGACGGGATGCCGATTCCATGGTCGCGGACTTCCAGCTTCACGCAACTGTTGGAACGGTACAGGCTGACACCGATGAACTTTTGGTCCTTGGAATACTTCAGTGCGTTGTTCACCAGATTGAGCAAGGAGCGAGCAATGGCTTCGCGGTCCACGTTTACGGGGGGAATATCGTGGGAGATGTTTTCTTCGAAGGCAAAACCGTTTTGTTCGATCTGGAAGCGGTAAGAGTCGAGTGTCGAGCGAACGAGATCGGGGAGATTGGTTTCCTTGAACTCATATTCCTTGCGGCCGGCCTCGATGCGGGAAAAGTCGAGGATATTGTTGATGAGAGCCGTGAGTCGCTCGCTCTCCTCGCGAATGATGCGGAAATACTCCTGGTATTTGTCCTTCTCGGTGAGGCGTCCAAGCTCCAAGGTTTCGGCATAGAGACGGATCAGAGCCAGGGGCGTCCGCAATTCATGCGAGACGTTGGCGACAAAATCAGATTTCAGCCGAGCGAGATTCATTTCCCTGGACACGTTGCGGTAGGTAAGAAAGATCCCCCCAACCATCAGCAGAGAGAGTGCGGCGAGGACAGCATAGTTGTATCTCAGGAACCGCGCTCCGATATCTGCAATAGTCGTGCCGGGATATTTGATGGCCATGACCATACTCTGAAAAATATGATCAAAGGGTAGCTCCACTTCTGGTTTGCCCCCGTCCCAGTTTGCGGAAGCCACCCAGGGAGCGAAATCCTTAGGCGAATGAATCATCATGGCCGGTGGGTTTGCATCGGTCCTGAATGCGTTGCTCTTGCCGTTTAATACGTCCTTTATAACTGCAGGAAAAAAGCTCTTCTGCAGATAGTCCTGATCAAAAGAGACCATACCGAGACTCACCCGATCCTCCGAGACATTCGGTGGGATAAAGTAGGCCACGTTCGAGTACACACGCTGATTCCGCCTGAGCGTCCATTCACCATAAAACGCCGCTGACTGGTCGCCCTTCTCCCCCATCATTCTCAGCTTCTCGGCCATGTCGGGTGCTTCCACAGGCAGCCAACTCTGCACGGTATTGATCTCGTCCTGGGCGCGCGCGCAGAAGTCGTCATCATGCTCGCGGCTCTGCTGCATACGGCTCACCAGGAGGTTGCTCTTCTTATCGTAGAGAACGACGTATGCAAACTCAGGATGCTCCGAAAGAATGCGGTCGAGTCGCGCATTGATATTGGAGCCGTCGCCGGGGTTTGGGAATTCTTTGCGGACCGGTTCGAGTATCTCGTTGGCCTTTTCCCAGCTCTTCTTCTCGGCAATCTTCAGGACATAGGTGAAGTCGCGCTGGATGGCCGCTTCGATGGCCTTGTCGCGCTGAATATGCTTCAGGTTCCAAATGCTGAAGGCCATCAAGGCTGCCGCAGGGAGAACGATGGCCAGCTCTAGCGTAAGCAGGGTTCGCGTGCGGTCCGTCAGTCGCCACTTCTTTGACATCCCAGGCCTCTCCAACCGGTTCACTCACTTCCTAACCCAGCCAGAATATAAAGACCCGTAGGGCCAAGTATGTCAAGCCATCGCAAAGGATTGTAAAAAGTTGTAAAACGGGCGGGCTGAAAAATGAACAAACACACTACTACCGGCGGGCTATTCGGTTGTCACACTCGTTGGGAGCCAGCCTCCTCCAAATCACGAATACTTGCCCCATTTTGGCTTGTGACTTTTTGGGCTAGAAAGTCATTTATTGGGCAATGAAATGGTGAGCTAAAGGAGAAATCATGATGGCAAGAGAAATTAGCCGACATTTCTCGAGCTTCGGAGCTACCCGCCGATTCCCTCCAGATCCTCCTTGGCCTGCTGCTCCGCGTCCTTTGTGGCTTGCTTGGCGTTGGCATCCGGCTTCAGCTGATGGATGGCCTTGTTCAGGCCTTGAGCTTTCTCTCCGTCAGCGACCTTGCAGCCGGACATATCCGCACTGTTGTGCACACCCGTCACGTCGGCGCGGAGGCAATTGAAATCTACTCCCAGATTGTGGCTGGCGTGAAGGGCAGCAAGGCATCCATCCAATGCCGTGAATGGCGCACACGCGTCGGTAGCGGTAGCCTTAGCGGCCAACACCCCCTGGGCCTGCAGGCGGGGGGTGAGCTTTTTTTCTGCGTCGCTTCTGCTTCCGGGCGCATAGGTGGAATTCTTGGAATCTTTCTTGACCCACTTGATCGGATTAAGCGAATGCGGAATGTGCGAGCTATCCTGCGCGGCAGCGGACGCCCCTGCGCCTGCGGGCCCTTGCGCCGCGGCTCGTCCCGCACCCAGCGTCAAGGAAATCGAAATACCGAAAAGCAGGATCGGGCCAACAAAAAAAGTTTTTTTCATACTTGCTCCTTCGTTGAAGATACGTGGCAAGAAGCTGGCTGCCAGACGCGGCCTCACATCCAGTAGGCCACGGCGCAGATGCCGCCAAGAACCGAAGCGGGACGGTACTACTCCAATCCGTCACGCTGGCCTTTCGAACAGGTGGGGATGTTGTTAGCGGCGTGCAAAAAACTTGCAGATTGGGGAGGAGCGAGTCGCTACACGCTGGGAAGTTTTACTCGGTCTCCGATCAGCGCACCAGTTATATGATTGGCAATTCCGAAGATTCCAATACGAATTTGCGATTTGGACCTCTCGCTCGTGCCCGTTTACGGTTCTCCTGCCAAGGACACAACAAAGCTGCCACCAGAGGAGGTGCCAGCGCGATCAACGTTGTGCCGAAGGCTAACTCCGGATAAACGCGGAGAGCGGACATGTGAGTTTCAAATGCGCATTGAACCTACTGCTGACAAATTGGATAAGACATCCAGAAGGTATAGGATTGGTAGAATGGGGTTTGTCAGCTAGATTGTTCCCGGAGGATACCATGAGCATCTTTGCAGCAATTAGACGCGAAGAGAAAAAGGTCAAAAAGCAACTGGCTAAGTTACAGCATGATTTGATTGGCTTGCAATCGGCAGCTAAGGCTCTGGGAAAGTCGGCAAACCGGGACCTCACTGGTGTCAAGAAGCGTGTGTTGTCAGCCGCAGGGAGAGCAAAAATTTCAAGAGCTGCCAAGAAGCGCTGGGCAAAGGTCAAGGCGCAAGCAAAGAAGGCTGTCGCCTAGTCGCCACTCAGCGAGGAACTTCTCTTTCAATTCCTGATCAACGCGCGAACCGCCGAAGTTCGTACCAGGAGGAACGTGTCCGGGTTGGCAACTACACGTCCAAGTGGAATCGCGTCATCCGAACCAAGGACACTTGGCACAACGAGACTTCTGGCTCGTTTCGCGGGAATTCATATTGATTAAGCAAATGGGCACGCTCCGCTATTCGGCTGCTGCCTCGGTTCTAATCCGGTGTATCGCCCGTGTTTTCAACCCCCGCTGATCGCGGGCACAATTGAAACTTCGACTCCCGCAGCAATAGCCGTCGCAAGTCCGCCGGTGTAGCGCACGTCCTCGCTTGCCACAAAAATATTCACGTGCTGCCGAGTTTCGCCCGTTTCGGTCAGAACCCAGTCACGCAGTCCCGGGTACGCCGCGAACAGGACTTGCAAAGCCTGCAGCAAGGTAGCGCCTGCTTTCACCTCGACCCGCACGCCGCTCCGATTGTCTGTGACCTCTGCTAAAGGTCCCGGAACCGGGAGACACCCTTCCTCTTTCTACTCCTGCTTTCAACAGAAAATCTTACAGACACGCAGTCATGGAACGGGCCAGAAACGGGGTCGTGGGAAAGGATATGCGACTCACGGGCACATGAATTGTCATCGTCATGTGCGATACAGGGATAAAATATCTAAGCAAATGTTAGGGATTTGAATCCTTCTCTTGATCGCGGTTATGGCATAAGTGCAACTGTGCCCTTGGCAACGACTAAGGTGCCGTAACTTATGGAGCTAGGCTGAGCAGCGGAGGGTAGGTAGCGGTTACTACTGCTACTGTTGCTGCTGCCCGGGCTGCTGGGGGCGCTCGGTGACTTGCGGCGGCTCGTGTGGGCCTTCGGAAATTTCGGAGAGCAACTCGCGACCCTCTCCGTCGAGCGCAGGGCGCACCAGAACATCCACGGAGAGCCGCTGCCCGACGCGGCCTTTATACACGCCTCGAACCGGCGGCACATCGCCATAATCGCGGCCGCAGGCCAGCCGTATGTGGCGCAGACCGACAGGCTTGCCAAGTGTAGGGTCCAAGCCAATCCATCCAAAATCGGGGAGAAAAACTTCCACCCAGGCGTGCGAAGCCCGGCCGCCGATGACCTCTTCCTGTCGAGCACCGGGCTCGCTCTCGTTTTCCGGCGCCAGATACCCGCTGACATACCGCGCGGGCAACCCGCGAGAACGGACCACGCCAAGAAGCACGTGCGCAAAATCCTGGCACACTCCGGCCAACAGCGCGAGCGGATCGGCGATGGAAGAGTTGACGTGCGTCGCGCCCTTTACATAACTGAAATTCTCGTGGATGTAGTCGGAGGCGGCCTGCGCGAAACCGCCGACGCTGCCGTCGCCGCGCTTTCCGGCGGCGCACACGATGTCGCCGAGTTGCGGCAAAAAAGGCACATAGCTGCTGGGAGCCATGAAATCGTAGAACTCCTCGAGAAGTTCCTCGCGGCGTGCATTCAGATCGGCGAGCGGCAAACTCTCGCCAGGCGGCTCGGGCGCGTCGTGGGCCAGCACCACCGATTCGGCTTCTACTTTCAACCGGCAATGTTCCGGAAGAATGTTAAACAGGTGAATCCAATTGCCCCAGGCGTCCCGGTAGGAGGTGCCGCGCGAAGCGGGGCTGGTGAGCAATCGAAACGAAAGACAACTCTGCCGGTCGTCGTGAATGGGGCGCAGCCGGACTTCGTTATAGCTTTCGGAAACGGGGCCGTCATAAACGAACTCCGTGGAGTGCACCAGCCGGTAGCGATTCATGTGACCACCGCGTAATAGAAGTAAGTGCGCGCGATCGCTTCGCCGATGGAATTGAGCATGCGAATGAGTTCGCTGAGATACTCGTGCAGGCCGCCGCGAAAAATCTCTTCGATCTTGTCGTATCGCAGCCGCTCGAGAACTTTGCCGGTAAGCCGCTCGGCTTCGTTGGCGTAGGATCCGGTGCTCGCGCCGCTGATAGCGCGCAGCGCGGATTGCATTTCCGTCATGGCGAATCGAATGGAGCGCGGATGCTGAGGATGGAGAATGAGCATCTCGGCGACGCGTTCGGGCTCGATCGGCGAATGATACTGCCGGTGATAGGCCTCGTAAGCGCCCACCGATTTCAGTACGGCCATCCATTGATGGCTGTCCGGCGAGCCGACGCTGACCGGCGTATCCAGTAGCGCGTGGTATTGCACGTCCACGAGCCGCGCGGTCATTTCGGCGCGTTCCAGACCGCAGCCGGTGCGCAGAAATTCCCAGCCTTCGTCGTGCGGCAACGTCGCGTCGGTGACGCCATGAAAGCGATGGCTGCCGAAGATGACTCTCTCGCAAAAACGGTGAGGACCGGCGGCGATTTCCGCCTGGGCGTCGAAGTCGTTGAGCGTGAAGTACAGCCCGTTGAGGTCTTCCCACATTTCGCGCGAGATGCGGTCCCGGATCGTGCGTGCGTTCTCGCGGGCCTTCGTTACGCACTGGCGAATCGAGCTAGGATTGCATTCGTGAAACGCCAGAAACTCGAACACGTTGCTGGCGTTGGACTCGATGCCAAGATTGCGGAATGCGACTTCCTCCCCGGCCATCGAGACAAGCGGGTCCCAGCGCAGCCGATAGGGCAGCTGCGACTGTTCGAGCAGCGTGTAAAACGTGACGTCCAGAATTCGCGCGGTGTCCTCGGCGCGCTCGATGTAGCGCGCCAGCCAGAATAGCGAATCGGCGATGCGCGAAAGCATCTCAGCACTCTCCCCGCAATACCCAGGTATCTTTGCTGCCGCCGCCTTGCGAGGAATTGACCACCAGTGAACCCGCCTTCAGCGCCACGCGTGTCAGCCCACCGGGAACGATGGTCACTTTTTCGCCGTCGTAAAGACAGTAAGGACGCAAGTCCACGTGGCGCCCCGCAATGCAATCCGAAGCGGCATCGTAGGAGGGCACGCGCGAAAGCGGCACAACGGGTTGCGCGATATAGTTGCGCGGGTCGGCGGCAATTTTTTCGCCGAACGCGGAAATTTGCTGCTCCTCAGCAGCGGGGCCGATCAGCATGCCGTAGCCCCCCGATTCGCCCACGGATTTCACCACCAGCTCGGGAAGATGCGCCAGCACGTGCGACAGATGCGCGGGCTTCTGGCAGAGAAACGTCTCCACGCTATTGAGGATGGGTTCTTCGCCGAGATAGTACCGGATGAATTGCGGCAGGTAGGCATACACGGCCTTGTCGTCGGCGATGCCATTGCCCACCGCGTTGGCCAGCGCCACGTTGCCCGCTCGATACGCGCCCATCAGTCCAGGAACGCCTAGCATGGAATCGGCGCGGAACGAAAGAGAATCCAGGAATTCGTCGTCCACGCGGCGATAGATCACGTCCACGCGCTTCAGCCCGTGAATTGTTTTCATGTACACCATCCCGCCATCCACGATCAGGTCGCGCCCCTCGACCAGCTCGATGCCCATCTGCTGCGCAAGGAAGCTGTGCTCGAAATACGCACTGTTGTGTATACCGGGAGTAAGCAAGACAATCTCCGCTTCGCCTTCGCCGCGCGGAGAAAGCATGCGCAAAATACGCGAGAGCTCCGCGGGGTAATGATTGACGGGGAGCACCTCGTGATCCTGGAACGCTTCGGGGAAAGCGCGCGTCATGACCAGGCGATTTTCGAGCACGTAGGAAATCCCACTGGGCGTGCGAACGTTGTCCTCCAGCACCAGAAATTCGCCGCTGCGCGAATCGCGCACCAGATCGATGCCGCAAATGTGCGTGTAAATGCCTCGCGGCACTTCGAGGCCGATCATCTCGCGCCGGAAGTGCCGACAGGAATAGACCAACGGGGCGGGAATCTGCCGGTCCTTCAGGATTTGCTGCTTGCCGTAAATGTCCTGCAGAAACAGGTTCAAGGCCACAACGCGCTGGCTTAATCCGCGTTCGATTTTGCTCCATTCGGAATTGGGCAGGATGCGCGGAATCAGGTCGAAAGGAAACAGCCGTTCGGTGCCGCGCCCGTCGTTGTACACGGTAAACGTAATGCCCTGAAGCAAGAACGAAAGATCGGCGAGCTTGCGCCGGTCCTGGAATTGCGCCGCGGGCATGCCGCCAAGCTTTTCATACAGCCGCGTGTAATGCGAGCGAGCCTGTCCCGTCGCGGCGAACATCTCGTCATAGAAGGAACCCACCGCATAGCCCGAAAACAGGCCTCGATCAAGGTATGGTGCCGCTGCAACCATGCCGAGAAGATACCAACGAAGTCACTGTGGTCCGCACGCATTAATTCAATGGATCGCATCCAAAAAACGGCGCGCAGCCCAATGGGAACGCTTAGGTGGATATCCAAACACGGAGTGAATGTTCCGAAGAGCGCGGGCACTGCCTGCCGCCGCGTACAAAACCGCCGTGGCACATCCAAACGACAAGACCAGGTCCAGAAGGTTGGATTTGGCTTTGAGGTTCGACCGTCCTTGTTTGGGCTACGTGGGCTACGAATTATGGAAAACGTAGCGGCAGCCCAAAAGTGTTGCCCATGTCTTAGGTACGTTGTGTCACCCATGTGTCCGGGCCGGACCCGGGTTTTAGTGGTCGGGGCGAGTGGATTTGAACCACCGACCTCCTGGTCCCGAACCATAGTAAAAAAATCTAAGCTGTTGAATTGGCTTGATTTCCCCTGTGCAGCCCTCTCGCTAATTGCGCTACGATTTGCGACACAACCCTCTGGCTGTTGGCATGACAGAACCATCGAGCAATTCCGGCTTCTTGCTTCAATGCAAAAGACGAAAACCAGCTACACACCGCTAGGTGTGTACATCTATATTGGAGCCTCCAATGGACAAACAGGACAAAGAACGACTTTACCTCGCCGAAACGCTCCCTGCGTTCTCCGCCGAACTTCGACAACTTCTCATCGACAAAGGCGAACCGGAACTCGCCACCCAAGTGTCAACGCTCAACATTCTAGACCGCTGCCGCTGCGGCGATGACGTTTGTTGCGGGACGTTTTATACGATGCCCAAACCGAATGGCAGCTTTGGTCCCGGTCATCGCAACGTGGTTTTGGCTCCGGACGAGGGCACCATCATTCTGGACGTTGTTGGGGAGCAGATTGCCTGCGTGGAAGTCCTCGACCGGGAAGATGTTCGGGAAAAGCTAGTTTCAGTTCTTCCTTAACTGGCAGTGAGTTCACGCTCCCGCTGCGTGAGGTCAGAGGTGCTGAGACCCGCGAGTCGCTGTGGCGTGAAGATTAGCACCCGAGACAATCCGTTTTGCGGTCGTCGAAAGTGCCACAGTTTGGGTTCCGTTGCTAGGTTTGCTTTGCCTGAACCTTATTGGTTTGGATTGGCCTAAACTCAGCGTGATTTTTAGGGCCACAAATGCAACGTTGAGTAAAAGGCTGTTCCTTCCTGTTCTTGAAGGCATCCACATAGGTGACAGCCCCGGAGATGTTAAGCGCGAGTCCGTAACTCATGTAACCCGGAATTTGTTCCGACCTGAGGGCAATTGGAAATTCAGCCTTGTACCATCCGCCGTTCGGCGGAAGCAAATTTCGCGCATCAAGTTCAAAGTGTTCCCTGCCAACTTGAGCGGTTACGGTCTCAAGAGTGAGAGGCACCTGAGTGGGATTACAGACTTCCATTGCAATTGTGAAACGAGGCGGATTTTCCTCCGCAGAGCCTCCGCCCTCTCTACGCCAACCTTCTATTTGAAGCCACTGTTGTTGAATGACCTCTTGGAGTTCCACACTTTTTTGAGTGGCTATAGCAGCGCTTTCCGTGGCCTTGGTTTGCCGCTCCATAATGTCTACTTGCTGCTTGATGGTCTTCGTACTCTCACGCATCTCGTTAGTGGCGTGGGCCATTTCTCTAGCCTGATAGACAATCGCACACAGAGTGAGAATGGCAGCAAATACAAGCCACCAATCAGGTCGTTTGAGGGGTTCGTACCACTTTGACGGATAAGTGTCGGCGCGATTGGACTCTGCTTTGGGCTGGCCATCACTAGGAGGCGCGACGGTCGTAGATGGCTCCGGTGCCTCGGCTATTTCTTTATGAGGATTGGCAGTTTGGTCTGGCTGACCGCCTACGTTGAGTGCAACGATGCAAATAAGAGCGAGCGCGAGCGCTGCCATTCTTATCATGCCAATACTGTAACACTTAGGAGCATAAAGGTGGCGGCACCGATAGAGACCATCCACGCAATGCGCTCAGATTAGTAGTGGCGGAAGGCTTGGATGTCGAGCCTTCTTTCGAATCGCTAGCAATTCCTTTCGTGACACCTTTTCGCCAACGTCCCGTCTCCCTAAGAACAGTCTGCCTGTGCTCAAGTCCATTTTGTATCCGGATTCAAGGTTGTGTGCGTGCGGGTTTGATGGGAATGGGTCCGCATCGTTCAAATTTATTTGCCAAATCTGTCCATGATGGCGCACTCTTTGCTCTTCAAGCCTTTGGGGTGCGCTAGGGGGAATAATCGACTTTTCAAACACAACCTCTGCCAGAAGCACCGGGAACAGCTTAAGAAAGTCATAATCCTCGACCGTCAATAGAATTTCATCCCGCTTAAGGTCTAGGTCTAACAAGTCGGTCGAGTCGTCGAGGGCCAAGACTTCGACGAGCGCGTTCTCAACGTGCCCGCATTCGATTGACAACCCGTGGCGGACAGCCAACAAGCGGGCTGCCGCCTGCCCCTCTAAAATGAAAGTGTTGATGAGCGTCGAAATGTCTCCTCTGGCGAGGTCCATATTTTTTCTATTTTACCAGCAAAGGTTCGCCGAAACCTCCAAGGACGGCTTACCCGCGCTCATGAAGACCCGTTGAACCGAATGGCAATTCGCGGTAAGTTTTGGGACATGAGCGTCAAAATAGAACGCGTCTATCCCCGTCCGGGAGGAAAAGAGTATCCCGTGCGTACCTCTCGGGGATATGAACTGGTTGAGCCGCCAGATGTTGGTCTCAAGAACAAGGTCGAGGATGCCACGTTTGTGCAATCCCTTGAAGAAGCTGCCGACCTAATTGAGCGACGAGGTTTTTCGATTCGGATGGGCTGTCCGGGCAAGCGACCATCTTTGATTTGCCCCAAGAGCCTTCGTATCACACGAGTCTGATAGACAATAGGCCTGCTTGGGTGGGGGTCGATGCAACTATCCTTGGAGCAGGCACTCATTGAGGTCTGGCGGCAGGCCCTCGTGGAGAACGCCAAGACAGTCGTTTTAGGGTCGGAGACATTCCCTGTCCGGCTTACTCCAAAGCGCCATTTACGAGAGGTCGATTTCGTCTTTGAGGGGAATGTGATTCGCGGGCTTGAGCAGAACCCGCAGACGAAATCCCGGTGGGCACAGATGGCACGGGCTGGCAAGAAGGTGATGCAGTTCCTCAGCGAGGGGCGCTATGTGGCAAATGTGGTGGATGGGAAGGTGACGCTTTACGGTGGGCGGGGCTGAGAAAGTGCCCGGCTTATCCCCGCTGCTGGTGAATAAAAAGAAATTCTGCACCAAAGAATGTGCGCGATAAATACGTGATGTCCTTAAAAACTTGAAATCCTTCCTGAACGGAAATCGGCAATTCGGGAATGTGCTGGACCCGCATCTGCTTGAGGGTATCTAGGAGTGCTGTCCGAAGCTGGCCGATGGTCTCGATTGTAATTTCCGGCTTCCGTGTTTCCAATTCATGGACTAAATAGTTTTTCCAACTCTCACCGTCAAACGTCTTATGCATCGGTTCTGGCTCCGGCGAAGCGAAAAGAACGTCAAATCCCGTCCGATACGCGATGTGATGCTGTTGGTCATCGGTGATTGCGGGTAAACCGGAAAGCGAAATCCACGCGCTCTCTGTTATTACCGTAGTGTTGAGATACCTCTCATTAAACTCCTCCAAGCGATGGAAACGGGGAGCAACGTAGAACACGAATGGTTCACTTTGACTAAGATTGCGTAAGCGGTTGTGCTGGTCTGACTTCGAGACTCTATGCAAGGGAAATCTGTAGTAGGGAAAATTGTAATAGCTCCACTCGGCTGCGCTTGCTCTAGTCAGTGCCTCTGCCACTTTGAATTGAATAAAAAGAGGGCTACCAATTGTAGGAAATCTAATGTCCCACCCTAGCTGAGTTTCTGCCCGGAGAGTCGGAAAAAGGGGGGCTTCAACCTCCCAAGGCCAAAAAGAATCCCTGAGTTCGGCAGCAATGGCAAAGCCGTAAGAGAACTCAGACATTTCGGAACGCATTGAGTGCCTCGCAGCTACATTGCACTGCCCGTGGAACCTTGAACAGGCCGAGTTGTCCCTTGGCTTTGACCGGGGGAATACGCTGTGGCTTCTTCAATACCCATGAAAAATTGCCAGCAAACCATCCGTGGCCTGCACGTCTTTTCTTTAGCAACCTCGCGTCCTGTCTTGTATAGGGCCTCACATCCGACAGGATAGCAACGCCAACGAACGCACCCGTAATCAGCTTTTCAGGATTTAGCCCAAAATGTCGAGCGTCTTCGGCATCTACCCTAGCTGCGGCATGAATGACGAGAGGCCCCCTGTAGTGAGTCTTCCAGCTTCGCAATTCAAAAGGCTTGCGCCCCCGGAGGATTAGTTCCGCCCAAGGCTGGCGGATGGTAATCGCCTTAATCTGAGGTTCCTTTGGCTTCTTTAATTTGGTTGCTTTCATCTGTGGGTTCTCTTTCTCAGCGACTCTACTTTTGTAGTACTTCCTTCTCATTTTTGTAAGCCCTTTATTTCCAACAGCCGCACTCTAACCTTTTTGCGAGTCAGCTTGGTATATTGTCACTATGGCGGACCAGACTCACTCCGCGCCGAACCGCTCTGTATGGAGGACCCTTCGTGGATGAGTTGCTGAATGGACCCGACAAGCTTGAATGCTTCGTTCGATTTGACGATGTTGCGTATTGGCATTCAAGGACCCGCGACCTTATCACGAATGCCGAAACTTACAGCTTTCCAGCGTTCTTTGAATCCTTCGTGGAGTTGAGGCGGGAAGGCCGACTTGCCGAGTTTGCTCTAATCGCTGCGCTTTATCGGTTCAGAAATACAAAACAAGGAGAAACGGATGATTATTACAAAAAATAACAAAGGCGAAGTAATCGGCTACACGGAGACCTACATCGGCCCGCAAGATAACGTCACGGTTTCGGTGAACGGAAATATGACCTCGATTTCAACTTTTAATAGAACTACGGGCAAGAATGAGTCCAAAACGTTCTTTGGCAAGCCAATCCTGCCATCCGACCCCTCTAGCAAGAAGTGAAGGAATCACGCTGAATGCCAACAGATAGCGGCTACCCCACGGAAGCGCTCATAGACGCAGAGCGGGAATGCTTGCGCAAACTAGCTCGCGTGCATGAATGTTTGGAGCATCTGGAATCTGTCGTTCGGAAATGCGAAACACAGAGACTCCCGCTCTTCCGAGAACCCTTACAGCGGTCTTATCTAAAGTTCCATGTGAGCGTCCGGAATCTCCACCTTGCTCTGCACTCGCTGACCGATGAGATGATGCCCATTCACAAACCTAAGAATGGCACGGAACTCCGAAGAATCGTCGAGGAGGAACAATGAAAAAAGCTGCCATTTACGCCCGAGTATCCACACCGGACCAGCACCTTGAAAATCAGATTCTCGACCTCCGAAAACTCGCGGCACAGCGGGGCTTCGAGGTCAGCCGCGAATATTGCGACAAAGGAATCTCGGGAAGCAAGGCGAAGCGTCCGGGCCTCGACGCTCTCATGGCAGATGCACGGCGAGGAGAGTTTGCGGTAGTTTTGGTCGCTGCGTTCGACCGCATTGCTCGCAGCACCAAGAACTTTCTCGAAGTCGTTGACGAGTTGCACGCGCTTGGAATCGAGTTTATCTCTGCCCGGGAAGCCATCGACACGAGCGGTCCGATGGGCAGGATGTTCTTGACGATGGTTGGCAGCATCGCCGAATTGGAGCGTTCCTTGATTGTAGAGAGAATCCGCGCCGGAATGCGCCGGGCGAAACTGGAAGGCCAGCGCCTCGGGCGTATCCCGCTGAACTTCGACCGCGAGCAGGTCGTTCGCGACCGCTCATCAATGTCGCTAACGCAGGTCGCCAAGAAGCACCGAATCAGCCGTGCCACAGTGGTGCGGCTGGTTAAAGAGGCAAGCCAGCGTGAGGTGACCGTTGCCGCATAAGAAGGAAGCAGGGCGCAAATCGCTAAGTCGTTGAAAGCCCGTTCTGGTTCAAAAGGATTGTTTCCGCAGGGGTCGTAAGTCGTTCAGTTTGCTAGCCCGGTTCTGGAGGTCGCCGCTGGTTCGGAGATTACAGTCTATGCACCACCACACAGCGTTGGTTCGCAAAATCGCCTATGAAGTTTATCGGAGCCTTGGTTCTGGTTTCTCCGAAGATGTGTATGACCGGGCAATGCAGGTCGGCTTGCGACTTGCGAAGTTCAGATACGAAGGCCAGAAGGTTGTGGAGTTGAAGTACAAGGAACAGCGTAGAAGAGGGTTAACCCGATTTGGTTGTGCGGCTCGGACGTGAAAAGTTGGTAGTGGAGTTGAAAGCTGTCGGGGGAACAATTGGCGCAGCGGAAGAGCAGCAACTGCGGAACTACATGAGGATTCTTGGAATCAGGTGAGGAATGCTCATCAATTTCCAACAGCCGGGAAAGAATCCAAGAAAAACGAGGCTTGAAATAAGAGAGGTCAAGTTGTCATAAGCGACCGCTTTTGCCCGGCACTATGTGGGTAATAAAGGCAGCGGCACCAAAGTTGGGAACCTACTTTTAATGGGTTTCTTGCGCTCGCTCCGTTGCTGAGGCATTGCGTCCCAAATCCTGCCATCGAGAATGCGGCCTGTCGTATCTTTTCTCGGGCCGCCCCATTGTTTGAAGAAGAAGGCAACTTCAGCCATTCGGCACTGCTCACGAATCTCACGAACCCACTCGGGTTTCATTGGCCTACAACCCGGCCCCGATTCTCCGCCTACTACGACCCAAGAGATTCCGTCTAGCGGCAAACAAGGCATCGAAGACAGTAGAGGTTCCAGTGAGAGGAATCTGACATCAGCAGGAATCTTCCTCAGCGAGTCAATTCTCCAATAAAACCGCGGATTCTCAACCGACACTCCCAGCCAGACATTTTGGAAGGGCCATCCAGTTGGTAGGTTCTCGCAGATGCGTTCAGGTCTCTTCGTGAGAATTTGGTAGGTGTGTTGGGGCGTCTTTCGAATCACCTCCCATGCTTCCGCACGCCATTCGTCAGCTTCCGCTATAAAGAAATCAGACCACGAGCAGGTGAAAATCATTTTCGGGTCTTTCCATCTCTGTGGGGCGTCAAAAGAGGTTTTGCTCCGAACAACAAGCGTGGGGTCTTGGCCGTATCTCCGTTTGTCGCGGTACATGTAACAGTGAGCACAACCGGGGGAGACCTTGAGACAGCCGTGCCAAGGATTCCACGTTGCCTCAGTCCACTCTATTGCAGAACTTGCTCCCATGGTTGCTCCTCTCAGTTCTTTAAATCCCGAGCGACAATTGCGACGTACTGTATCTCAGGACATCATCCCAATACTTGTAGGCAAGGTTGTGTCTCGAAAACAGAGCTAGGTGGTAGAGAGGAAGATTATTCACATCAGAACGAATTTGCTTCATTTGGTGAAAGGCGACAGGGAGATAATTGAGTGTTTCCATCTGCTTGGCATACGTCTCTGCCAAGAACCGCGGAAATGAGACCCTGCCATTGAGAGATTGTTCCGCCCATCTCTGTCTCCAATCTGGTAGCCCCAAGAAATCGTCGATTTTCTGATTTGCCGTGTCGAGGTAATGTTGTGCGTTCCTGTTCGCATCCATTCCCAGAGCGAGGAGAGTCAAAAAATCCACAAACTTGTTGGCAATTGTTCCAACTGTCGAAAACTTAACGGAGAGGTCGTAGGGGTCAACGAAACAAAACGACAACACTTTACAACCGCGTGAAGGCACGGGAATGAATCGACAAATCTCCTCTGTCATGGCGTTGCAGTCACCAGAGACATAGCAAACGTTGGCTTGCGGGAACAGGTTTCCAACCCTTGACTTCAACGCATCCAAGGCAAGTTCATTGCTTTCGCAAAAAATGTACTTGTCGAATGGGTTTTTTACTTGAAGGGCAAGTAATGGCGAACCCCATAAAAACTTCCCAGTTCCTCGCACTCGAACCATGCCCGGCCCCGAGTAGAGGTCGATATACACACGGGTCTCCCATTTGCGTTTCATCCCAGTTGAGAAAAGAGTTTCATACAGCGAAACAAGGCGATGTTTGTCCTCGACCCACGGTCCGACCCCATCCTCGAAATAGAGGCCATCGTCTTGAGCATCTAGTAAGATTTCCGTCTTCACGGTTCAGTCCGAGCTCCGATTGCAATTCTGTTCGCCAGCCAACACTATAGCCCACATCCTACCTGCCCTCTAAGGGCGCGCGGAGTGATAGAATCGCATAGATAATCAGTCGCTAACTGGGGGTCCCCCCACATGGAGTCAATCGCGAGAGCGCCCAATACGAGCCTGCCAAGAACTCCCACTTTTGGAATGCGAAAGCGCCTAGTTCACAAGTCAGGATAGAATCTCTCTCGTTGACTGACAGTTAAAAGTGGAGACATGCAAATCAAGCCGGGTGATGTTCTAAACGGAGATTTTTGGCCTGAACCCGTTCGCGTGTTGACGGTTCAAGTCGCAGGCCCGCGCACCAAGATTGAGGCAGTAGGCCTCCGAACCCAACATTTCTTCCCTCGAATTCTGTCAACCGACGACTTGAATAAGGTGGAGGTCGCATCCGACACTGGGCGTGACTTCACTGGAAGAGCGGAAGTATTTTTCTTGGCTGTCGAAGGGCATCGCGTTCGCTACGCCTACCAGTTCGACCCTCTCTATGCGGTAAACGTCTCGCAAGTTGACCCGTTACCGCACCAAATCGAGGCGGTTTACTACTACATCTTAAAGAATCCCCGGCTTCGTTTCTTACTTGCGGATGACCCGGGTGCTGGCAAGACCATCATGACGGGGCTGCTCCTCAAGGAACTCAAGTACCGAGGTATTGTGCAGCGGACGCTAATTTGCGTGCCCGGCCATCTCAAAGACCAATGGCTGCGCGAAATGAAAGAGCGTTTCAGCGAGACATTCACTGTCGTGGACCGAAGCGTTATGAATGCCACTTGGGGCCGTAACGTCTGGCAGGAACAGCCACAAATCATTACCTCCATGGATTTCGCCAAACAGGAAGATGTAACGGCAACGCTGGCGGAAACGCACTGGGACTTTGTGGTAGTTGATGAGGCTCACAAGCTGGCCGCTTATCGCTATGGAGACAAGACCACAAAAACAGAGCGATACAAGTTTGGAGAATTGTTATCTCGCGTCAGTCGCTTTCTGCTTTTTCTGACTGCGACTCCGCACCGGGGTGACCCCGAGAACTTCCGATTATTCCTTGACTTGCTTGAACCCGGATACTTTGCGTCCACCGACCTACTTGCGGAATCCATTAGGAACAAGGACAACCCACTGTTCCTTCGAAGATTGAAGGAAGACCTCAAGGGATTCGATGGTTCGCCGCTCTTCCCGCCTCGTCACGTCGTCACGAAAACACATCGTCTCAACGATGACGAGAAGCGCCTGTACAACGGCGTCACCGAATATGTGGAGAAGTCCTACAACAAGGCACTTGCGGCGGAAAAGCGCAACGTCGCTTTTGCGCTCCTCATCCTCCAGCGAAGGATGGCTTCCAGTGTTCGAGCTATTCGCCGTTCGTTGGAGCGTAGGCGTGACCGCCTGTCGGAGCTTCTGAGGCTAGGTAAGTGGCTGGCCGAGCGAGGTTCGATTGACGAGGACGCATTCGAAGACGCTCCAGAATTAGAGCGTCAAGCGCATGAAGAAGAACTGGTCGAGAGATTAACTGCGGCAGAGACGAGAGAAGAGCTTCAGCAGGAAATTGACCAGCTTTCGGGCCTTATCAAACTCGCCAAGGAAGCTGAGAGGCACGAACTAGAAACCAAGCTAACCGAACTCCGCAAAGTCATGGAGGCAGAGCATCTAAAGAAAGCTGCTGAGAAACTCCTCATCTTCACGGAGTCGCGGGAAACCCTCGACTATCTCGCAGAAAAGCTAAAGGCATGGGGTTATTCAGTTGTCGTATTACACGGTGGCATGAACCTTGATGCTCGTATCCGGTCCGAACATGAATTCCGCGAGCACGCACAGGTCATGGTCTCCACTGAGGCTGGTGGAGAAGGTATCAATCTCCAGTTCTGCGCCTTGATGGTGAATTACGACATTCCGTGGAATCCAAATCGGCTGGAACAACGCATGGGCCGCATCCATCGTTATGGCCAGACCCGCGAGGTGCACATATACAACCTCGTCGCCGCCGACACCAGAGAGGGCAAAGTCATGGAAGCCCTCTTCAAGAAACTGGAACAGATTCGGGAGCACTTGGGTAGCGATAGGGTTTTCGACGTAATCGGAGAGGTTGTCCCCGGCAGGAGCTTGAAGGACCTGATTGTTGAGGCTGTCACGCATCGCCGCTCTCTTGAAGAAATCGTATCGGAAATCCAGCACATTCCCGATGAAGAGGCGCTACGCAGAACTCGGGAAGCAGTGCTGGAAGGGTTGGCTACTCGCCACGTGGACTTGCAAAGAGTTTTGGGGGAAACACGGCTGGCCAAGGAGAACCGACTCGTACCTGAGTACATCGAGCGGTTCTTCAGTCGGGCGTGCACATTTCTCACGGTTCCTCTCGAACAACGTAAGGATGGACTGTGGCGCATCCCCAACGTCCCTTTCGCAATTCGAGAAAACACTCCCTCTTTTAGGAACAACTTTGGTGAGGTGTTCCGGGAATACGGGAAACTGGCGTTCGACAAGGAGGCGGCGCGAAACCAACAGGCTGTCTTCGTCGCGCCGGGGCACCCACTTCTTGAAGCGGTCATCGAGCGGCTCCTCCAAGAGAGCACCCCTGACCTTCAAAAGGGAGCGGTCTTCGCCGACCCGGATGGCCATTTCGATGGATTGCTCTGGTTTGTCGAGGGTGAGATTCGTGACGGTTCAAATTCGATTGCCGGAAAACGACTTTTCACAATTTTCCAACCGGAACAGGGATTGCTGCGCCTCATTCCTGCCTCAATACTCTGGGATTTGAAACCTCTTGCGTCTCAGCAAGGTTGGGGCTTCAGCGCAGACCAGAATCTCGTCGTTTCCTTTGCTGTTGAGAATGTGCTCGAAGCGTACCGAAATGAATTGCTACAACAGCGGGAACGTGATGCAGAAATTAAGCGGAAGTACGGGATTCGCTCACTGGAGCAAATGATTGCCTCTTCCGATGCAAAACTGATTGAGTACGAGACGCGGCGCATGAAGGGCGAAGAGGTTCCGGAACCGACGATGCAGAATGAGACGCGGACCAAGGACGACCTGCTCAATAAGAAACGCAAACTCGAAGAATCTATCAGATGGGAGACCAGTCTGTTGCCTTTGGAACCGCGTATTGTAGGTGTAGCGCGTGTCATCCCCGACCCTGCTCCTGACAGCGGTCTTCGTGAAGACCAAGACATCGCCGAAATCGGAATGCGAGAGGCAATCGCATACGAACAACGAATGGGGAGACTCCCGGAAGATGTTTCGCTCGAAAATCTCGGTTATGACATTCGTTCCACGGCACCCGGCGCTGTGCGCTACATCGAGGTCAAAGCACGTTCCCGGACTGGCGTGATTGCACTGACACCGAATGAATGGCTCATGGCTCATCGTCTCGGCGACGAATATTGGCTCTACATCGTTGAAAATGCAGCCAGCGAACCCAATCTACACCGCGTCCAGAACCCTTCGGCAAAATTCAAGGCTGATGAGATTCTGGAAATTGTCCGCTACGTAGTTTCCGACTGGAAGCAGGCGGCGGAAACAGCGTCCGAGGCGCAGAAATGACCGTGCGTGACCGCATAATCGAGCACTTGAAATCTCATGGTGAAGGTGTGGATGACGACATGTTGTCACAGGCTCTCGGTCTCACGCGCCGTCAACACGCGAATCAGGAATGCAGGAAACTTGAGAGTGTCGGTTTAGTCGAGCGACGACGGGTCAACTGAAAGACGCGGAACTTCCTACGAGATGGTTCAGGGTCTTCAAAGGTGGTAGCACTCCCGGTGCTGACCGTACCTACCGTAACCTTGAAGGAATCTAGTCGGAAACCCGACAAGCCGTGGTACTGGGAGGGCAATGTCCAGAGCGCCGTCGTCAGATTCCTTGTCTCGAACGGTTTCATGATAAGGCGCGTTGCCGATACCCTCAGCAGAGAACAGGGCAAGGATGTTGTTGCTGTTTCATCGTTAGGTCTGGAGTTATGGGTCAGCATTAAAGGCCGACCAGCAGGAACGCCAAGAACTAGTCCACACCTGATGGCCAGACATTACTTTGCGGATGCCCTACACGACATCCTGTGCTGGCGTGAAGAGGACGAGTCAGTGGCCTTGGCGCTTGCCCTGCCCGATTTCGTGACGTACCGGAATCGTGCAGACAAGCTAGCCCGTCGCTTTATTGAACTAAAGGCAAGCATCCTTTGGGTTTTTGAGAACGGAAAGGTAGAGGCATCCCCGAATTTTCTATGAGTGATACGCCGAAGAAGCGACTTATTGAAGTCAATTTCCCCCTGAAAGAGGTATCCGAGAGTTCTGTACGCGAAAAAACCATCAGGTACGGACATATATCTACCCTTCACATTTGGTGGGCACGACGACCTCTCGCAGCCTCGCGTGCCACTGCACTTGCCGCTCTGATTCCCGACAATCCGGCTAAACGAGAAGAGTATTTGCAGTTCATCCGCGATATTTCACCTTGGGACTTTGTGTCAAAAGCAACGCCCCAAAACAAGGTGCTTCTTGACCATGCAAGGAAGCTAATTCTGGATGCCAACGGCGGGATTCCTCCGAAGGTGCTTGATTGTTTTGCGGGTGGTGGCGCAATTCCGCTCGAAGCCCTGCGGCTTGGCTGCCAAACGTATGCGTTGGACTATAACCCTGTCGCAGTCCTTATCCAGAAGGCTGCACTCGAATACCCGCAAAAATTTGGAAAATCGAAAGCTGTACGCGACGCATCGAGTGGCAGTCTCGGAATGTCAGGTCAGCGAACGGTGAACGTGTTACTCGAAGCGGTCAGAGGCACGAGCAATTGGGTGCTTGAAGAAGCGCACAAGGAACTTGAGCGATTTTATCCAAGAGATAAGAACGGAAGCATCCCAGTTGCCTATATCTGGGTGCGTACCTTGCCGTGCCAGAACCCCGAATGTGGTGCCGAAATACCTCTACTGCGACAGACATGGCTCGTGAAGAAGGAAGGCAAAACGTTAGCTCTGCGCCTAATTCCTGAAAAGGCAAAGAAATCCATTCGTTTCGAGATTGTTGAGGGGAAGAAAATTGACTTTGACCCGGACGAGGGCACCGTCAGCCGTGCTCACGTCCGTTGTCCAATCTGCGCAAATACAATCGCCGACGATGAAACACGGCAGTTATTCCGTGATGGAAAGTCGGGTCAAAGGATGATTTGCGTGGCTCTTTATCATCGTGAGCAAGTCGGGAAGACATACCGCTTGCCCGTGGAATCCGACCTAAAAGCATACGCTGCATCTGAAGTTGCCCTCATAGAAAAACGTAAGACACTCTGGGCTGAATGGGGAGTTGACCCTATCCCCGATGAGCCAGTGAAGCGTGTCCCAATTTCGTTTGGAATCATCAACCTTTGGGTTTACGGAATTGATTCATGGGGGCAAATCTTCAATCACAGACAACAATTGGCCCTCATCACATTCGCTGAAAAAGTTCGCGAAGCATATAAGCGACTGGTTAGCGAGGGGACAGAACCAGAGTTTGCGAAAGCGGTTGTGACTTACGCTGCAATGATACTTGATGGAGTCGCTGACCACTGTTCGACGATTTGTCAGTGGCGAGGTGGAACTGAAGATACAGGGCATACCTTTGGACGCCAAGCACTGCCAATGACTTGGGATTATGCGGAGACAAGTCCCATAAGCGGCTCAACCGGGTCATGGGCAAGTATGACGGAGATGACTACCCGGGTACTCAGTCATATTTGTCAGTTCACTGATTCTCTGGACACCACAGCAGTAGCAGTGCATGGAAGTGCGACCAAACTACCTTGGGAAGACAACTTTTTTGACGCTGTTTTGACCGACCCGCCTTACTACGACAATGTTCCCTATTCCTATATTTCAGATTTCTTCTATGTCTGGTTGAAGCGCACACTCGGCGACTTGTATCCCGAGTTGTTCTCAACTCCGTTGACGCCAAAGACCGACGAGGTCGTCGCCTACATGAATGGAGGAGGACCAGAAGAAGCAAAAGAGCGGTTCGAGAGGATGCTTACCGAGGCTTTCAGTGAGATACAGCGAGTTCTGAAACCCGAAGGGGTTGCTGTAATCGTATTTGCTTACCCGAAGACCGAGGCGTGGGAATCCGTGATAAATGCCATCCTAAAGGCAGGGATGTACTTAACTGGGTCGTGGCCCATTCATACTGAGATGCAAGCTAGGCTCCGGGCACAGGAGTCAGCAGCACTTGCTTCTTCGATTTACATGGTTTGTCGCAAACGAACCTCTCTCGAAGTCGGGGAGTTCCCGAAGGTACGTCTGGAGATTGAGGCGAAAGTGCGCGAAAAACTCGATAAGTTCTGGAACGAGGGCATTCGCGGAGGGGACTTCTTCATGAGTGCCATTGGTCCGGCTGTGGAAGTCTTTGGGCGCTACGACCGAGTCGAGAAGCTCTCTGGTGAGACAGTCGCAGTTAAGGAATTGCTCGATTACGTGGAAAAGGTGGTCAGCGAGTTTGCACTCGAACGTATCCTTGGCTCCACTGAGCTTGGGGGCGTTGACCCGGAAACACGATTTTATCTATTGTGGCGATGGACTTATAAGAATGCACGTGTCGCCTTTGATGAGGGCAACAAACTCGCCCACGCAGTTGGAATAGAACTAAAAACACTCTGGGAGAACAACGGGTTCGTTGCTAAGGAAAAAGAATTCGTGCGTGTGCTAGGCCCCAAAGAGCGTGAAAAGGAAAAGAAGTTCATGAATCAAGCCGGATTCACGACAATGGTGGATGCACTCCACCTTGCGTGTATTTTTTGGGAGCGAGGTGAACGCAAACAATTGAAAGAACATCTCGCTCAGACTTACGGAGCAAACAACACCTTTTGGCAGGTTGCTCAAAATATCGCTGAGGTCTTACCCGACGGGGACAAGGAAAAACAATTACTCCAAGGATTACTCAACGTGCCTGAAGCCCGGGATAAAATCACGACGAGCACGGGGAAACTCTTTTCTTAAGCTGAATTTTAGAACGTGTAGCAGGGGGCCGCGATGGATAGTGATGTTTCAAAGAAGAAGGAACAGGCGCAGGCACTAATAAAACAGGGACTCTACGACCAAGCCATCATCATCAGTGGCCAATTGCTGGAATATCTTTACCGTTGGCTATACAAGGAAGTCCAACCACGTCTTAAACCACAAGAACAGCAAAGTGTCCTAAAAGCTATCGAAAAACATGGCAAGGCCGTTGGTGACCTGACTATGGGAGAACTCGCAGGTCTGTTCGAGGAAACGCGGCTATACGACATAGCCGAGCGCGAGTTGAAACGAGATTTCTCTTTCCTCAAGAAAGCTCAGATGTGGCGTGACCTCCGTAATCGAGCCACTCATCCACAAGGGAAATCCGCAGATAAACCAATCACTCGGCAGGAAGCAGAAGCATTTCTTTCAACGGTTGACCTCTATCTTCAGCAGGCGGGGCTTGCCGAGGAAGAACGTCCCGCTCCCGGTAGCGTTAAACCGTGGCATCAAGTAGCGATTCCGCACCGCGACATCAGAGAGGGGAAATTCGATGAGTCCGTCTTTGCTGCTGACCTTAGTGAGGTCGTCTCAGGCCGTGCTCCGGTAGAGTACACGGACCCGGAGACGTTTTTCCGCAAGACTCACCCCACGCAAGGGCTTCTGAAGCTCCTCTCAACCGTAGTAACGCGTCTTTCAGGTGAGGGCAAGGGCGATGCCATCATCCAAATTCAAACGCCATTTGGTGGCGGCAAGACGCACAGCCTCGTTGCGCTCTACCACGTACTCAAGCACGGAGGACAATCGAAGCACACCGACACCGTTAAGGCCACGCTGAAGGAATCTGGCATTGCGGAGATTCCGACCGCACGGGTCCTGACCTTCGTTGGAACAGCGGCAGATGCAGTGCAGGGGAAAACACCTTGGGGTGAACTGGCTGAACAGCTAGGGCGTTACGACTTGCTCAAGGAGCACGACCAAAAGCGGCGTTCGCCCGGCAAAGACAAATTGTATGAGCTTCTAAAAGGAGAACCGAAGCTCATTTTGATGGACGAAATTGCGGAATACTGTGTGAAAGCCAGAGATTTCAGCGACCAATTAATGGCATTTTTCCAAGAACTTACTGAGGCGGTGAAAGTTCTGCCACAGTGCGCTCTTGTTGCCACATTGCCTTCGAGTATCCCCTACGGGTTCGACAAAGAGGGAGAGCGTGCCGAGCAGGCGCTACAGCAGTTGCAGCGCATTTTCGGACGAGTAGAGGCCATATACACTCCCGTTGAAGGTGAAGAGCTATATGAAGTAATTCGGAAACGGCTGTTCGAGGATGTTGGTGACCCACAAGAGGCTCGCCGAGTTGCTGAAGACTATTGGCAACTCTACCAAAAACTGGGCGACGATATGCCAGCCGAGGTCCGGCAAGCTGCGTATAGAGATAAGATTCGCAAGGCATACCCCTTTCATCCTGAACTCATCGACGGCTTGTTCGAACGGTGGAGTTCGTTTCCGACTTTTCAACGTACCCGTGGCGTGCTTCGGCTGCTCGCTGAAGTCGTTGCCGACCAATATAGGGGTAGGTTTCCCGCACCCCTGATTCAACCTGCTCACCTAAACCTACTCGTGCCCGGCATTAGGAGAGAGTTCATTAAGCATATTGGAAACGAGTTCGAGAGCGTCGTGGCATCGGACATTGTGGACGGCAATGCCAAGGCACAGAGAATTGACCGAGAAATGGGTTCAGAGTACGCACGGTACGGCATTGCATCGGGTTTGGCATCGGCTATCTTTTTCTACTCCTTCAGCGGGTCCCCTGAGAAGAGGGGTGCAGGAGTCAGTCGCCTACGGCTCGCCATGTTGCGGAGCGAGATTCCCGCGTCTGTGGTCGGTGATGCGGTGCGGCGACTAGAGGAAGACCTGTGGTACCTCCACGCCGAGGGCGGACTCTACTACTTCACGAATCAGGCCAACCTAAACAAGGTCATCTTGGAAAAGGAGGAGGCTGTTCGGGACGAACAGCTTGCAGACGAAATTCGGTCACGCCTTGAGAGAATCGCCGGGACTGAACTGAGAGTTTCGCTTGGACCGACAACCTCGAACGACCTCCCGGATAATCGTGAGCGAAAGCTCGCAGTTCTGTCCACCGACCACGAAAAGCAAAGCGACACTACTGCGAAACTCGTTGATGAAATCATCAATCGCTGTGGACAGACTTTCCGAAACTACCGGAACACGGTTCTTGTACTAGCTGCCGACAGGGCAGAGCTTGGTGGCCTACGGCAGCAAGTTAAACGAATGCTCGCGCTCCGAGCCATACAAGCCGACAAGACGCTTACTAACAACCTATCTACAGACAATAAGCATGCGCTTGAAAGCAAACTACGGGACGCCGAGGGCGGAATCGGATTTCGGATTCTCACAACTTATCGGCATTTAGCGAGAGCGACAAGCGACAAAGTTGAATGGCTTGACCTCGGATTGCCCACCGTAGGGGAACGCGCATCACTAGCAAAACGGGTCGCCGAGTATCTGAGAGCACAAGAAATCCTGATTTCTAAAATTGCCCCTCGTCAGGTGCTTCAGAAGACGTTGAGCGAGGATACGAAAGAAAAGCCACTCGGCGAGATTTATGAAGGGTATTTGAAGTACCCGAACCTGCCGATGCTCGAATCTGAGGCAGTACTCAACGACGCAGTCCAGCAGGGTGTCCGCGATGGTTTGTTCGCGGTACGGATTAATGGGCGGCTCTACTTCAATGAATCAGTGCCATTCAGCGCGTTAGACGCGACGGCTTCTCTTGTTCGCAAGGAAGTTGCTGAGGCAGAAGTAGTACCCCCTAGTCCAACTACCCCTGACGATAAACGTGTCGAGAGTCAGCCTCAACAGCCGCCGCTCATCCCCGGAGACCCCACCCCACGACCCCCGGTTGAGACGAAGATAAGTGAGCTTAATCTGCGTGTTCAGGTACCTTGGGACAAGATGGCCGATTTCGTCCGGGGCGTTCTTATGCCCCTTCGCGGAGATGGTGCGGACATTGATGTAGAGGTTTCTCTCAAGGCGCGCTCTTCTGAAGGTCTGCGGAAGGCAACCCTAGACCACAAGGTCAAGGAGACGCTCAACCAGATTGGCGCAAAGATTCTGAATGAAGAACAGAAGTAGACTGAGAACTTGAAAACAGACCACGACCATTTCTGCCCGTCCTGTAATGTCTTTTGGGGGTGTGGGGATGAGTATTGCCACCTACCCACCGAAGAATATTGTGCAAACCATGGAGGAGGATGGAATTCAAAAGCGACTGAGCATGTTCACGAGTGCCCGGATTGCGACGAAAAGGATGGCAAGTTCGTCAGCATTCAAGATTGGATTCATATCAGCGTAGATTGCAGTGAACCCCGAAGTTGGCAATGCGAAAAACATCGAGAGAATAACCAACTAGCTGCCAAAGAACTGAAGCCACGAATGCCGAGCGCAGACGACAAAGAGCCTTTCTGGTGGGCAGCCCACGTAAACTCCCTCATTCAAAAGAGGAGGAATGGGTTGGCCTTGCGCGTTTTAAATCAGTTATTGGATTTGAACATCGACAGGCATTATGTGCTGCTCTATAAGGTGCGGTTGCTCCAGAAGATGGGGAGACTGAAAGAGGCCATAGCTTGGGTGTGTCTCGATGCACAGCTTAACCCGGATGACCCGAAGACGCTGGCTCTGCGAGATGAACTGATGGAGTTCTATCCGCATTCTCTTTTTGACCCACATCGTCCAACTACAGACCTCCTTGCTGCATTTCGGACGGTTGACACGGATTGGCCAGAAGTCGCTGGCATGAACGAAGTGAAAATCCAGCTGCATAACGACATAGTTCTTCCCATCCGGCACCCGGAAAGGTTTCGGCGATTCAATGTGGGGCTGCCGAACGGCATCCTCTTCTATGGGCCACCCGGCTGTGGAAAGACTTTTCTCGCTAAGAAGATTGCAGAAAAAGTAGGATGCAACTTCCGGGAAGTCAGGATGTCAGACGTTGGGAGTCCATACATTCATCAAACCGGAACGCAACTACGCCAAGTGTTCGAAGAGGCAGAAAAGAATAAGCCCACTATCATTTTCATAGATGAAGTGGATTCTCTCGCTACAAATCGTAGCGGATACGATTCCACTGCGTATCGAGTCGAAGAAGTCAATGAACTGTTAAAGCTGATGGACAAGTGTAGCGAGAGAGGAATTCTCGTCATCGCGGCTTGCAATTCCGTTGAGCGGCTTGACCCGGCAATGCTGCGCCCCGGTCGATTCGATAAGAGAATCTACGTTGGACCTCCTGATGAAGCCGCTCGCCACGCGCTGTTTGAGCTATTCCTTCAGACTCGACCTCACGCGGACAATGTTGATTTGGAGGCATTGGTTAAGCAGACAGAAGGATTCAGCAACGCAGACATCGAAGAAGTAGTCAAACAGGCTGCAAAGATTGCGGCTGTCCAAGACGCTCCTAAGATTACGCAACGTCTTCTGGTAGAAGCTGTTAAAGCAATCCCAAGTTCACTGAAACCAGTGAGTGACGCGAGCGCATCTCCCCCAAAACGACGCCGTTTCGGATTTCATCCAACAGATGAAAGCTAAACCTAGCCTTCTTACATCCGCCGACTAAGGAAGTCAGATTGTGGCGGGGTCAACGTATTGATATTCAGCAACAAATTGCGACGACAGAGGCATCTTTTTCGGGTCTACGGGAATCGCAATGAAGTTTGCGTCTTGGTCTAAGACGAGCCATAGGAGACGATACAGCGTTGCGGTAATCCGCTTCTCGCAATTCTCCTGCTCAGTCGCAATCTGGACCTCGGCCCCATCTATCCCCATCCTAAATCCACAAAGAGTGACAGAGTTATCGGCTGCGGCGTGGGTGGGGTGAGCAAGCTCGCTCAGCAAACCATAGTCACGAGCTAAGGTCGGTTCACGATGCCCACGGCCTCTCGCAAATTCAACAATGTCCGCAATCCTCGCAGACCATGAATTGTTCGTCCCTGCTAACCATCTTATTGCTCTGTCGTGGTGCATCCTCAAGCGGAGGTCGTGAGCTAGATTCCAAGTTTCCTCGAACCCTCTTGCGACCAAGTGGAAACCGTCCACCAAATCCCTGTATTGCACCAAAAGCAGCATTGAGCGTAGCAAGGATGAGGTTCGCAGTAGCAGTAAGAGAACGGCGGTCAGTTGACTGTTCCTATGAAACCGCTGGCAATCGTTGTCGTCTGCAGCCTCGAAAAGCTCACTCTCTACCTCATCGAGGCACTGAAGGATAGGCTTGGGGTCTAGTGTCATGGAAAGCTCCGGAGAACGGATTTCATTCTCGTGATGGTTTCTAAACCTAACCACACGTGGTCGTGATGTATCCTTTCTCGGCAAATTTCGGAGCCGATTTTGGCCGCTTCTGCCAACCACAGAGTGCGTCTTCAATGACTTCGACTGGTACGCCGAGATGATTCTGGAGTTCTTGAATTGTGGCCTCAACCTCGGCGGTGACGCGTCCGCTTTTCTTTCCAGTGACCATTAGCAGTGCGCCAATTTTCGGACCAGTCGCCTCGGCAAGGTAACAATGGGGCGGCGAAGCATTTAGAATCTTCAAGTTCCCGAGGAGGCAAAGAAAATCGAATTTAGCAGTTCTACCGAAGCGAGTGACATCGAGTTTCAGATATTCTTGGTCAAAGCCTCGCTCAGGTGATTTGCTCTTCGCTACCGAGCGTAACGCTTCGTAGGGAAGTCCCCGACCGCGGCGGTTGACCCATTCCCAAAACGAATAAATCACTGCGGCAGTGCCAATCGGCTTGTTTGGATTATTTGTCTCGTACTTTCGATGGTTTGCAAATCTGAGGCGCTTCACCTTTTTGGGATGAGAAGTCATCCACAGGCGAATTTCGTCAGGATTCTTGCGGATAGTTGGCCAATCCCAACATCCATTGCCAAATTTGCCGTAAAAAAGACCAATCGTTTTCCTCGCGTCCGGACCGCCAAAGTGTGTGGTAAGGAATGCGAGCCACACTGCTTCGTCACGCTGCCCTTTTTCGAAGAGGTCCACTATGGCTTTGAGCGGATGAAAGTCTTTCTTGTGCGGGTTTGCCGAGCCACTGAACTTTCGCATTGAGAGAGCACGGAGCTTGAGTTCCGAATGGACAAGTTTCTCCACGAAGCGTTCACAAGATTCGCGGGTCGTAAGCCCGGGTAGTGCGTGTGTGTCCTGATATTCACGGAGACGAGCCTTAAGGACAGGACCGGACATGTAAATCATAGACGGACTCCCATTGCAGATACCTTCCCAAAAGTCCTGCTCCAAAGTACGCGAGGGTCAGCCAGCGACCGACCCGGGGAAAATTCTGAATTCTGGCCAGAGTTGTGCCAACCAACGCACGCGCCCCTCGCCCGGAGCAAAACCGAGCATTTGGTTTAGCTCGTCTGCCGTGTCAATCGAGTGAAAGAACCAGACACGATTGAACACGTGCCGCTTCTCATGGGTCGCGTAATAGTCCCTGCCTCGCCGGGCGATTTCTTCCAGAGACAGATGACCCGACGGTGTGTTGTAGGCGTAGATATTGAAACCGCCGTGTACAAGCAAACTAAATTCAGTCAAGCCGTGTGCCTTCAAATGCGCTTGTTTTTCTGGCGTGCAATAGTCGCGCAATTTACTATCAAATGCTTGTTTCAAAGTTTCGACTGGAATATTGGGGTCAAATGCACCCCCGTCCCCCTGCTCACCAATCCAATTCAAGTCGTGCGGTTCGCCACCAATGTAGCGAATCGCGCTGAAGTACTTCCCAAGCAAAGGATAGCCGGGGAATTCCGTCAAATAGTAAGAATTCCCCCAATGGTCAGAGTCGTCGGCCCAAGCGCGGTCCACCTCTGCGGCACAGGCGAAGAATTCTTCCCGTAACGGCTGCTCGTCAGCACGGGAAATTCTTTCATCCCCAATCGGAGACGGAAATGCTTCACGAAAGTTCGTCGGTTGGTATTGCCGTTCCCAGTCGTAACTGAGTACACGGTGAATCTGTTCTCGCTGCGATTCTCTGGCTTTTGCTGGCCCCATCTGGTCGCCATCGAGCCATTCTCGCAACTCAAGACCAATCGTTGTGCCCGGCCCACGGCTGATAAAGTCGGGCGGGTCCTGCCCTTCTGGAACTTCGGTCCACATGTGGGCATCTCCCATGAAATTCGGAAAACTGGCTTCGAGGTCGGTCAGCACGACACGTTCCCGTTGGCCGTGGGTAATCCGTGGAGTCGCCATCCGTACCTCCTTACCGAACGCTATCAAGCGGCCAAGAACGCGGTCAAGCTGTTGCAGGAATAGCCCAACAAGCTGGTCAAAAAAGCTCCAGAAGCCCCCGTAACCACCCGCCAGCGCCCACAGGTCATCCTGCGCAGTTCGAGCGTCCCTGCGCGTCGCAAAAAAAAGAAGCCGCCTGCCTCGCGCTTAATAGACAAAACTACAGGAACGCGAGATACCCCGGCTGCTCGGTGGCCTCGACAATCACAAGAGCGACGGCTCATGGGAATGCAAGAAGCTATTGACGACTTCTACAAAGTACTATCGGCCGTGAATTAGTGGCCTGCCAGACTCTGATTGAGCATTGCCATCTTGATGCAATTGGAGGCCCGAATGCCTGCGGGACTCATCAAACAACCCTCGGAAATCGCGCCCGCCAGCAACGACCTAACCCTCAGGTCGGCTCGCGAAGAAATTGAACTATCCGGGGTTCCGTTTCTACCACTCATCGCGGACGATGAGCTAGTCGCAGTTCTCCGTCAGGCGTCGAACGAAATGCTGGAGCCTCTTGTCGAATATATCTGCAAGAAGGGGCGACCTACATCGAGGTTGGAACAAACGTTGAAATATAGAAAGTACACACCAAATCATCGGATGTACGCAGACGAAATTGCCGCCGAGATTCAACGATATGGGGCGAATGACATAGCTAGTTTCATTCGTGGTGGAAAAGGGGTCCGATATTCGGAAATCGTCAAAGATGTCGCCAAGAGATGCGGAGTAAAAAGCTGGCCACGAAAAACCGAGAAGCTAGAAAAGGAAATCGTCCAGAAAATACTCTGTGATGCTTATGAAAAAATGCCACCTGAGCAACAGGTGGATATTCTTCGGTCTCTGCGAATTCGAAATGCAACTGGAGCGAGTGGTCCGCTGAGTCTGGTCGCGTTTCATGCAGCCGTCAACGCAGCCGGATTCTCCGCATATCAATTCACAGTGATAGTGGCCAACGGTATGGCGCAGGCAATTCTCGGACACGGACTCGGTTTTGCTACTAATTGGATTCTGGTGAAGAGTGTCTTTCTACTCTCGGGGCCACCCGGACTTGCATTAGCGGGCGTTTTAACAGCAAATATGGTCGCGGGGCCAGCGTATCGAGTAACGATACCCTGTGTTGTTCAAGTCACCTTGATTCGAGAACAACTCAGAATCCGACGACGCCGGAGATTGGCTCAACTTTTCGCAGGTTTTCTAGTTTGTGCTGCGCTCGCATTGCTCGCGTACTATTTATCCCCGAAAAGATGAGTCCGAAAGTCTCAGGATGAACAATTATCTCGGCTTTGTCATTACTGCGGCGGCGAAGAAGCAGGGGCGCACTCCGTTAACGCCGCTTTTTGCAAACCAAAAGTATCCCGCCAGAAAACACATAATGTTCCGCGAGCCTTGCGGCCACAAACAGGGCCGTACCCCTGAAGATATTTGCTGGAGGAAGAATACAGCGTCAACTTGTACGCGTTGTTATCAGAGACGTGCAGCAGAAGCCCGATTAGGAAAAGGCCCGAAACTAGCAGAAGCGCGAAAATATGCAAAACAGTGGGCACGCTCTTATCCGGATACGTCCATTATGGACATTTGTCGCAAGTTCGGGTTCTCGTTCAAAACTGTTTCCCGTGTTTTGCAGGAACTCGGGGTTAAGCTACTGTCCGCAAAAGAAATCAACCAACGGAACTTCCGAAAAACGTTGCGGTTGGTGGAAGGACACTTGCATGTCGTCCAGCCAGAACAATGGGACGAGCAAGGGAAGAGGCTTTACGAGTGTCGCGGCCCATCACATTGGGAGCCATTACGAGTGTGGCTCAAGCCACGTCAGCACACGGCTTGCAATCGTAATTGTGCCCGCCAACGGCACACATTTTCTGATGTCAGTGACTTTCTCCGAGACAGCGGCTGCACGAAGGTGCAATGGAAGCGGCGCGGCCCGTTTTTTCGACATTCAGTCGTGTCCTATGTGTGTCCACACAAAGAGCACGTCACAAAAGGATGGCGCTCCTTGGTCGCAGCCGTCATTCACGGAGAGACGGTTTGTCCCCATGTAGACAATTTTTGGACTGAACGGGTCATTCGATTATTTGTTAGGAGGGCGGTTCTCCCCACATATACCGTTGCACCCGGCCCTATATCGGTGAAAGCTCGTGGTGGGAGTTTTTCATTCGATATTGCCGTTCTTAGAGGCCAAATCCCTGTCGCTTACATTGAACCGGGGAGTCATCATAAGGCTGCACGTTACGGGGGAATGAGCCAACGGGCTGCGAATAAATCGCTGCTAAAAATACAAGAGAATGACAGACGGAAGAAAAGATGGGCTGCAAAACGGGCAGTCCCACTATTGCAGTTGGAAACCCGGAAACAAGCTCTGAATTTGATTCTTGCGACCGTGTGGAACTGGCTTCAACAATGCCATCTTGGACGACCTGTCAAACCCACAGTCTCGTACGGAGACGCCGTAAGGGAAGTTCCTTACGAGAATGAACTAAAGAAGGCTGGACTATTCCCCGGCGACAAACGGTGGCAGGCTTGCTGCGGAACGTGTGGGTGGCGTTTCCGTTATGACCTTCAGGTTGGAAGAGATTCGGCAGACATTCATTGTCCGAAATGTCGCGGTGGTGTTGGGAAGCACGGTAGAACTCGGAAAACGATTGAAGCACAGGCCGAGAAACTTAGGGTGAAGTTCGATTTGCCCTCGGGTGAATCCTTCAATGAAGATGCTCGCGGAAAGTCTGAGTGCGTTCAATGCGGCGAAACCACAACCCCGTCTGTAGCTGATTTGTTCCGCTCGAATTGGTCGAGAAAATGTAAGTTGTGTGCGATGTCTCGCAAAACAGCTTGATTTCATACCTAGTCCAGCATCGTCGAGGGACTGGTTCCGCGACGACGGTGGGTCACCACGGTCAGATTAGACTCTTCTTGCTGTCGAACCACTTCCGTAGGTCCTCGACGCCAATGGCGTAGGCTTTCCCAAGCCTCGCGGCAGGAAGCTCTCTAGCATACAAAGCCTTGCGGATTTGCTTGTGATTCGTCCCGAGGAGCACGGCAGCCTCTTTGACGGTTACAGCGATACGTTCCATTGATGATGGTTTTGAGGACATGATTCTTCCCTTCGAGCACGATTACGTGCCCACATTCACCTCTGCCGAGCGGATGAGTGGAATCACAGGCGTGCCCTTCACCCGAATATGGCTCGCATTCCAAACGCTCCGAGGCACCGTCCCTTCGGCGTAGGTTAGCAGGCAGCGCTCCCATGCTTCGTGGTTCGCCAAGGGGTCGCGCATCTCCTCAGCCATCAGGAAACCCAAATAAATCAGAACCACTGGAACTTCTAAGCTGGCAAGCTTCCACGCCCATGCGAATCGGTTGCTGAGTTGGTAGTGCGGCTCTGAGGACAGATGCCAGCCCTCTCCGAGTTTCTCGCTGGCCTCTGCAATTGCCTCTTTGATTTGTTGGCGATTGTCTTCGTTCGTCGCTCCGCAGCAGTCGATTGGTTTCAACTCACTCGCGTGTGCCTTGGCCTCTACCAACAGGAGTCCCCCGCGCCCTGCAACCTTACATGTGGCGACGATGTCCCAATTTGGCGTGTTCGCCCTCTCGGGGACGGCCAGCCACCAGTTGGCAACGATGCGGCGTTGTTCGTCAAATAAGAAGCCGGGAGTCTCTCCGAGTCTTGCCTCGTCAGGTTTGCAGAAGCCCTCGGGCATGAACCTGTCGTCTGGACTTACTGTGGCGAATGGGCCAACGAGGGAGTTCAAGAACGCTAGGACCGTTGGCTTAGGCTGGTGGGTTACGAGGAGACAGCGAAAACGACTGCCCTTGAATTCTCGCTTTTCGAAACAGAGTTTGTCTCGCTTCTCCGCCATTGTTGCCCCCAAGTCGCATCAACGTGCCACGCCTCATCCTACTCGATTACGCGACTGCCGAGCACTTTGCGAAGAGCGACGATACTGGGATGTAGCCCGAATTGTGCCCTGCCACCGGGGTAACCCTGCCAGCCGCCAGCGCCCCGGGTTCTACACCTCGGAATCCACCATTTCGCGGAGAACCACTTGAACCTCGTACCACGCTCTATCTCCGAAGAGCCACGATTCCATGGATGCTATCGGCATGAGTTGTTCAACGTCGCCATCATCGCCCCTGAGGCGCACGAGATATTGGCTGCCACTGACGCGGGCGACAACCTTGCCGTGTTCTTGGTCCTCGCGGCCAATGAAGTATCGGCCCACGAGCGGGTCAACTCTCGCGGTCGCGTCCGGTCTCGGGCATCCACACGTTTTCTGGTCGGCTCGGAACGACTTCACCTCTCCGCACTGCGGACAACGACGCTTAACTGGCTTGCTCATTTTGCTTGTCGCGCGGCCAGTTCTTTTGCGTACTGGGCTTGAGATGCGTTTCCCGGCCCATATTCGACACCCTGTTGGTGAGCAATGGCTAGGCAGAGATTGTCCGATGCTTCACTAACATCGAATTGGAGCGTGGCGTTGGGTGTGCCGAATCCAAAAGCTGTAAGTCCCAACGCATCCGCCACCAAGTGGATATAGGTGAAGAATTTCGTTGGTTTGTGCCCCGGCACCTCCACTATTCGAGGGAGCCAAACAATCTCACCCGATTCGGTGAGTTCCTGAATCGCTTCCAAGAACTTCTCGCGTGCTGCAGATGGTTTTGCTATGTTTACGCCCTGCATGTCGATTCTCCTACCCGCATCTCTGCGGCTACTCACCCTGCCATCGCTGGTCGGGGCTTATGATTCGTATGGTTCGTGGTGTCGGCTGGACAACCATTCGAGTGCGTTCAACACGCGTTCAAGGTGGAACAGACCCTCATGACTGTTCGGAACTAAGCGCAGGTCGTCGCCGTCCTCAACCATGGATTCCGCAGCCTTGGTGATAATTTCTGGTGGTTCGACTTTATTGGTGTTCATGCCGCCACCTTCTGGTATTTCCAATTCCAGCCGGGAGTCGCCAACAATGCCTTGACCTTCCATTTTTCGAGGCGACCAGCACGGTAGAGTCGGCGTTGTTCGTTGGCCCATTGGGCAAGCTGTTTGGCTGTGGGTTTCATGCTGGCACCTGTTTCTGTCCCGATTCGAGACGGTCGGTAGCCTCGTCTTGACCGAGGGCGTACATGTCGTGTAGCTGGCAGAAAAGTTGCGAGATAAGTTGGCCGATTCGTTCCTTCTCCATTTTCATTTCTACGGGGCCGTAAACGGGGAACACGATACCGTCATGTGCCTCTACGGCCTGCCGTACAACTTCGTAGACGGCCATGTTGACCTCGGACAATTGTTCGTCGTTCGTTTTTCTGCGTGTCATGCTGGCACCTCGTCGTCGAAGTAGCCGACCGGAATCGCTTCAATCTCTTCTCGCATTTCGTCCTCAACGTAGTCGAGGTCCATGCCCGCAATGGCTTCCTCGATGATGTCGGCGTCGTACCCGGAGTTGCTGCCAGTGCCGACCGAGGTGATGTAAGGCAGGGATTGGATACTCGTCCCGCCAGCTTGTTCGTCGATGGCAACTTCGTTTTCGTCGCAGTGTTCACGCCAAAACAAATGGCCATTGCGTGTGACGTACAGCTTCGCATTTCCCGGTTCCATATCTCTGTGTGCGCTAATAATCCCGTTGCCGCTCACGGAGTCAAGTGCCGTCTGGCGTAACTTGGTGGTTGTGGAATCGGACTCGTAGTGGTGCGAACTGCCGTCGGCGAAGGTAAGAATGATTTCGCCGTCATGATAGGAGACATCGACATTACCGTTGTCGAAAGACTCCCACAGGGGGTTGACCGTTTCCTGTTCGTCGGTACGGGCCGAGAGTTGTGCCTTGTATTCTTCTGCTTTCGTCGTGTGTGTAGACATAAGACCTCACCTTTTTTGATTTGGTGAAGTCCCTGTCCTTGAGCAGGTGGGATTACTTCGGGTCGTTGGCGTGAAGGGGCTTCGCTCTTCTCATCCCGGCGTCAAAGCGCCGATGTGGTCCCCTTGCTGGCCCAACTCCCTACATCACCTACATAGTACCATTACCGCCCACAATCCGTCAACTACTTTTTCATGTTTGGCCATTAACGTGCTTTAGGCCTTTGCCCCCCCCCACTAACCCGCCGCCAGCCCTCGCAGGTCACCCACGCAGAGTTGGGGGGTCCTGCGACTGTCAACGCAGAGGGCTAGTCGGAACTCGAATCCTTTTCAAATACCTCTCCACAAGAATAGGGACGAGGACCTTTTTGACGAAGCCTCTCAACTTGGGGTCAACTTTTTTCGCGGATTGGACAGCCAAGGAATCCCCCCACAGACCTTCACTGGGGAGCAGTTTGAGCAGCGCATCACGACGTTTCGGGTTCTTCCAAAAGCAACCCCCGACCTTTTCAGGGGGTCTCCAGTCATCTCGCCAAATGTAAAGGTCTATGGTTAGCTTCTCCTCGCGAATCCTCCCTTCGGAGTACTCGGTGTATATGGGTTCCACGGAGCCGCCTTTGGCGTAGAAATTCCCAGTGAGCACGCTCCGCAAGTCCTGCAATCCAGAAAGTCGGTCCGAGTTCACGAACACAAAGACGTTTGGATACAGATGCTCTGGATTAACGGCGTTGAACTGCTGCGCGGCCTCGTGGATGTGGTTGCTGAGACGGTTGAATATCGGGTCGGGCCGCGCTCCGCCAACAATCTCCAGAGGTTTGGCATCATTTAGTTTCTTGTTTAGCCACTCATCTCGTTGAACGTGCTTGGCCTCGCAGTAGAGCACAAGTTCCCCGCCTTGGAATACACGATAGTCCGGCGTCTTGCTCCGGCGCATTTCTGCTTTCGTGAAACGCTCCGGTCGGAAACCCCGCGCTCTCAAATAATCCTCGGCGAATTGTTCGGCGGCATTCATGAGCGAAAGCTATCCAGTCAAAGCATTTGAGTAGCACAAGCAAGAAAAACTCATCCTGCAACGAGAATGAGTCGCCCCAGTCAGAGCGTCCTCTTCTTGCTGTCGAACCACTTCCGCAGGTCTTCGACCCCAATAGCATATGCCTTCCCGAGCCTCGCAGCGGGAAGTTCTCTGGCGTACAGGGCTTTGCGAATTTGCTTGTGATTCGTCCCGATGAGCATGGCAGCTTCCTTGACAGTTACAGCGATGCGGTCCGGTGGGGCCGATTTGGCAGCCATAATTCCTTCCTTTCAGGTGAGCCTAACTGATACCTACGTTCGCATCAACGAACGAATAAGCCGAATCAGGGGCGTGCCGCTAACCTCAATCGGGTCGAGGTACGGTTCCATATCCTTCTAGGTTCTCCCCAATTCATCTTTTGGGGTCTCATCAACTCAACGCTTCTGTGAATCCGACAATTGGTCTTCGTAAAACTGTGCCAAATCCAAAAGAGCATGAATCACGCGCTCCTTCTCGGAATCTGACTTGACCGGGACGGCGAGCCGAATGCTGTCGCCGCCAACATTAAAAAAGGTCACACGCTCTTCCGTCGCCTCCGCCCACACGTCGCCCGTTCCAACGTGAGACATAACTTTCACGAGGTTGGGTGTAAACGAAGAAGCCGGGAGCACGTGTCGATTGGCGGGGCGAACGCTCTTGCCATTGATGCTGTGAATCATCTCGTCAATCTGCGCCCAAATCTCGCGGGTGGTCTCCCGGAGGTGGTCTTTGCAGATGAGAACGTCACTCTCAAAACTGGCCATTCCATCGAACGGTGCCTCGTTGACAAGTTGGCGTAGCAGGTCGATGCCAGCTTCCAACTTCTTGAGACTTGCGAGAACGACGAGACGTTGCCGCAAGAGTTCGCCCCGTGCGTTGTCGATTCTCATTTTGTCTGCGGCGCGTTCGCTCATGCTTACGTCTCTTTCCCGAAATTGGCCGACTACCACCACAGCCTCTCCCCAAGTAATGGATTGGAAAGATGGACTATCTCCACTGGCTGCCGCTGTGGAAATTGATGTGAGTCGCAAATCGGCTGCTATTGCGTAGTTTCGCGGGCCGAAAAGACGAAATTTGCAGTGCCACTGGAGAAAACTTCAATTCCGTCATTTTCGATGGTGTCTCTCGGTACATACAGACCCTTTTTAGCGCGTCCAGCGGGCTGCGTTGCTCAAGAAACGCCCATCTGCAAACTGGTCTAACAAAGCTACCGCCTCATGCAAATCGAGATGACTGGAATAACAGTGGTGATGGCCGTTTGCTTGGGTTCTCGTCATTCGGCCTCATTTGCTGCTTCGCGCTTGGTCTGTTTTCATCGGACACACATGTGTCTCCGATGAGACGCAGCAAGATAGGGCCACCGTCTTTTCGACTGGACCACTCACTGTGGTCCGGTCGGTGTGCAGCACAGCCTCTTAGGAGGCCCCGCCTACAGCCTGCCTAAATTACACACAAAACTCGGTCCATCGCTGCTGGTTAAATGCCATAGCAATAACTCCATTGTAACCAACGACATAGGAACCCTCTAAGAGACCCTCTAAGGCGGCCTCTAATGTCTTTATGTGTTGATGTTGTTATGTGTTTAGGTGTTGATGTTGCGATGTGTTTAGGTTTTGAAGTAGGTAGGGGTCGAGGTGCTGAGGTTTCTGAGGTGTTTAGGTATTGACGTTTTGAGGTAAAAAAAGTGGTGATGTGGCAATCGCCTCCGGCGACGCAGCTACAAAACCTTTCTCTCTCCATCGTAGACAGGAACGACAAAAAAGAATCCGAACTTTCCCGAAGTTGAACGTATTATAACCACCAAGCAGTAGAACTTTTTAAAGTTGAAAGTGAATGAGATGGACACAACACCGATTTTCCCTACCAAGCAGTTACTTAAACCAAACATCGTCGAGTTGCTGTTAGAGAATGGCATCAAGCCCGTGCTCGTGGAATACCTTGGATGGAAGAACGGCACTGCCAACGCCATCAACAATAGTGCCAATCCATACAAGGCTGCACTCACCTGCCTGTCCAGTGAGAAAGGCGAGAAGATGCGTGACGCATTCTTCGCCAAGAAGAAATCGCTGCGCGTGCTTCGTGAAAAGCCAGACATAAGCAAAGCTAACAGACAGGCTCGCGAGTATGAACAGTTTGAAGAGGCTTACAAACCCCTGTATTCCGAAGATGAGGTAAACGAGTATGACCCAAAATCCGAAGACTAAGTTCGTCATCGCGGCGAGCCACGGTGCCTTTGGTAACGTGAAGTTCATTTACGAGGCGGAAGACGCCAAGGCGGCGTTCTCCATGTTCAAGCAGACTGTGTTTTCCATCCGCCAATGGATAATCATATCCAACGTGGAAATGAAGGAAAACCAAAGCGAAGAGGTCACAGCGTGAGCGAACCTGCATACAACCGCCCGAACGACCCGCTTCCCGATGACTTGCCGCAACGTTTCGCCGACCATTTCGGCAATGTTTTGCCGCAGGACAAGAACGGCAATCCGTTTATTCCCGAAGCGGCCACTTACCATCGCCGCCGTACGGCTAACGGCAAGTACCGAATCCTCGCCGATGGGCGATTCGAGTTGCTTCCCGTCAAGCCAAAGAAGCCGCGAAAGACCAGAAAGGATAAGGCCATCTTGAAGTCGATGGGAATTAAACCATAAGTTGGCCGTTACTTATTTGCCGAGTTGGATTCCAGATGTAAAGAGGCTTGGAATTATCTCAAGTCGGCATATCAACCATGCGGCAGACTAGCAAGTAAACAAAACTGCGTGTTATAAAAATGAGCATTTTCACAATCTCGACAATCGACCGGGCAGTACTGCCCGTGCTCGCGGGGGCCTTCCTCGCCATCGCCGCGTGCACACCCGCCAGCACGACGCCAGTGTCCTATGCCTCCACCATCACAGTCGGGCCTCCGCCCGACCTCACCGAGCGACCATCCACTCTTTTTTTGTTAGCTGTTGAGCCACAGCGTCAAAACACAAGAAGTCTGTCCACGCAGCCACATCCGCCACAGTTGCACCCGCCTTTATCCGCTACTAGACTCTCCCCATGCACAGGGGACGCCAGTTCGACAGCCACACGGAGAAAATCCATGTCGCGTCGAATTATCGTCCATGCAGGATACTCGGAGCCGGAAGTCCGGCAACGTGGGTATGTGTACCAGAAAGGCCGGAAGCAGGCCGACCCGTGGGTTCCCACACAGCGGGCGTACGGCTTCTTCCGAATTGACGTGCCCGGCCAGACCAAGCAGGACGAAATCCGAGTCCCTCTTGGGTTCTGCCGGGACAGAATGAGTGCCGTGCTTAAACTCCGCCGAGTAATGCAAAAGGCGGGCGTGTTCGACCCGGAGAAAATCCGGGAACGCATCAATCCCACGGAGACCTTCCGTAAGCAGGCCGCGTGGATGATTGAAGAGATGGAAGCAGGGCGCATAGTCAATAAGAAGACGCGGGAACCAATCGGAGAGCGCACGATTGACTTCTATTCCAAGGCAATCGAATACCTCAACGATGTGGTGGGAGACAAGCACTTGGCTATGCTCGAAAACGCCGAGGCGCGGAACTTGGTTGCAACGATGAAACTGGAGACCTCGGAGGACGGGACGAAGCGGTTCGGCAAATCGGGTAAGACAATTGTCGAATACTTCAAAACGTTCCAGAAGGTAATCGCATCGGCCATTGACGACCGGGGGAACCAGTTACATCCTCGCAATTGGAACCTCGCGTTCATTGGCCTCCCGAAGGTCAACAAGCGGAAGCAGCACTGCCCCACGTTCACGGCGGATGAAATCACGCATATCGTCGCAAACGCCAAGGGTAAGTACCGAGTTGCTGCCGCACTTCTGGCCGGGTCAAACATCCGCATATCGGAGCTTCTCGCGCTCCGCATCGAGAAGCACATCTCGGACGACCGAAGAACGCTGTTCATCCGACAACAGCGCCGCAAACAGGGCGGTGGCGTCACGGACACACTCAAAACACCAGCGGCCGACCGGGACATCGACCTTTACTCTTCGCTCGCCAAAATGTTGGATGAATACATTGGCGACCGCGAGGGGGGGTTCCTGTTCGAAACCGAGAACGGGAAGATGTTGTCCCCGGAGACCCTATTCCGCGATGGTTTCAAGACCATCCTCAAGAAGATGGAGCGGACTGGCGTTCGTTTCCACGCCTTCCGCCGTTTCCGCGAGTCGGTCTTACTCGCGTCCGATGCCCGCCAAATCTTGATTGATTATTGGATGGGTCACGAAAACCCGGACATGAGTACGCGCTACGGAAAGCAGCTTGTTGAGGATGTGAAATACCGCAAACAGTGGGCAGAAAAAGTGGGACTCGGCTTCGAACTTCCGCAGGTTTCGGAGCCGCAGTTAAACGTTAGTTGCGCTACTTGCGCTACAAATTCGGCAGAGCAGACTTGTGGAGCAAATGCGTAAGTGCTTTAGTGAGAGGGATTAAAGTGGTCGGGGCGAGTGGATTTGAACCACCGACCTCCTGGTCCCGAACCAGATTCCAACACTTATTGATGTCCATGGTTTTTTGTTGATTCTAAGTGATTGGAGTTGAAGTGTTTGCGGCCTACGTGTTGAACTCTGTTAAATCCTGTTGAGGTTGGGTGCTTTCGCGGTTACAAGATTATCTACAGTCGGAAAGACAGCAAATTCGCATCAGTTTTGGATTTTCGCGAGGGACAGGGCCTGAAATTTAGCTTCCCTGCTCTGCGGTTCCCCTACGATTGATAACAAATTCCGGCTCCACGACGTTTGAGAGTCTCGGCATTGCTCGGGTGACGCGAGATACATATTTGCAAATTATGGGCTTGCATTTTGGATATGTACGGTGTAGTTAGATAAATAGGCTGGGCCAGCAACTCTTTCTGCGAAGGAAACATTCAAAACAGCCCCGGGAGTTTGTTTGCGCCCGCCAAGTAGGTAGCAGCGTGCCTCCACGTGTTCGAGTGCTTGGGGTGAGTGGCACAGCATGTGAGACCGAAGTATTGATCTCTCGTGACGAGCTACATACCTTCCGTCTTCACACCGAATTCATCCTCGAATTCTTTCTTGTCGAGCTAGTGGATCGCCGTCCCCGTTTTCTTCCTGCGTCTCTGTCGAAAAACTTTATGGGAGGAATGCGATGGGCAGACTAAACGATTGGCTGTTTTCGAATGGACTGGGGCCACTTGGATTCTGCTATCAGTGGAAGCCAACCTTCGTTTGGCTGCACGCCCTCTCCGACATGTTGATTGCACTCTCTTATTTCTCAATTGCGGTTACTCTGATCTACTTTGTGCGTAAGAGGCGAGGAGCTCCTCTTGGTTGGATGTTCATTTGTGTTGGCATCTTCATCGCTGCTTGTGCCGCGACCCACGTGATAGACGTTTGGACCCTTTGGGTTCCTTTGTACCGGTTCTCGGGCGGGATCAAAATAATTACCGCCATAATCTCAGTGCCAATGACAATATTTCTCGTTCGGCTCCTACCAACGGTATTGGGCCTACCTTCTCACGATGAACTGAACGCAGCAAACGACCAATTGAAACGTCAGGCCTCTACTCTGAGAGAAAGTGAGGGGCGATTTCAACAAATAGCACAGAACATCCAGGAGATTTTCTGGGTGATGAACCTCGAAAGTAAAGAAGTGACCTATGTGAGTGCGGCATTTGAACAAATATGTGAACTTCCTCTCGACACGATCTATTCAAATCCAAAGACCTACTGCGACTTGATACATCCCCAAGACCGGCAACGAGTTCTTGTAGATATTGAAAAGATGGAAAGTACAAACCACCTCGATGAGGAATTCCGCATCGTCTGCCCGAGCGGAACTATGAAGTGGATAAGAGCGATTGGATTTACAGCCAAGGATCCTGGTGGCAACGTTCGGACACTTATTGGCACAGCGCAAGAGGTTACTGCACGTAAGGAGATGGAATTTGCATTGCGTGAAAGTGAGGACCGTTACCGCGATTTGGTGGAACATTCCACTGACCTAATCTGCACGTACACTCTGGAGGGACGTCTGCTCTCCTTCAACGAACTGCCAGCCAAACTTCTTGGATATTCCCGGGAGGAGCTGCTGAATACGCCCATGCGGGATTTTCTGTTGCCTGAGGCCCGCGCTCAGTTTGATGAGTCACTCGTAAGTGTAAAGAGAGACGGATTCGTGAAGGGTCTGATGGTCGTCCTCACAAAGACGGGAGAACGGAGAGTCTGGGAGTACCACAATACACTTCGAACGGAGGGCGTCGCTGTGCCCATCGTACGGGGAATAGCACATGACGTTACAGACCAAAGGCGCATGGAAAAGGCGCTACGCCTATCGGAAGAAAAATTCTCAAAGGCATTTCATTCCTCACCTGTCGAGATTGTCATTTCCACGATTGAGGAAGGCCGTTTCCTGGATGTCAACGAAAGCTTCGAGCGAAACACTGGTTTCACACGGGAGGAGGCAATCGGTCACACTGCTCTTGAACTGGGACTGTGGTTCAAACCCGATGACAGAGCGACAGTTGTGGAGCAAATTAAAAAGCATGGCCGAGTGCGAAACCTGGAGATACGCTTTCGGAGCAAGTCGGGTGAAAAGCGAGTCAAGCTCTACTCGGCTGAGCCAATCGAAATACGAGGCAAGCATTGTCTACTCGTAGTCTGTGAAGACATTACGTTGCGAAAACATGTCGAGGAAGAGTTGCGGTTCTCCGAGGAAAAATTCTCGAAGGCCTTTCGATGTAGCCCTACCGTTGTCTCAATTAGCACGCTTGAGGAAGGCCGTTTCCTGGAAGTCAATGAAGCATTTGAAAGAAACACCGGCTATAAGCGTGAGGAGATTATAGGTCACACTGGGCTAGAACTCGGAATCTGGCTTGATTCCTCTGAGCGTGAAACTCTTTTAGGGTCCGTTAGAAGCCAAGGAAGAACACGCGACAAGGAAATCAACTTTCGAACAAAGTCCGGAGAAACTGTGACCTCTCTGCTATCCGTTGAGCTGATAGAACTTGATGGGAAACAATGTCTGTTGGTGGTCGGCCAGGACATTACAGAGCGAAAGCGAGTGGAAAAGGCTCTCCGCAAGACCGAAGAACAGTTCAACGCGATTTTGAATTACAGTCCGAACTTGATTTTTCTTAAGGATGTGGAAGGTCGTTATCTGCTCACAAATAAGGAATACGAAAAAGCTTTTCACGTCAATCGAGATCAGATTTACGGCAAGAAGGACATCGACATTTTCCCGCCCGATCAGGCCGCCGTATTTCACCGTAGTGATCTTGATGTGCTCCAAACCGGTGTTCCATTGGAGTTCGAGGAGGTCAGCATTCATAACGATGGTCCGCACACGAGCATCGTCCAGAAGTTTCCTTTATTCGACACGAGCGGCAAAATATACGCAATTTGCGGATTTGTCATGGACATTACTGAACGCAAACGAATTGAAGAGGAACTCCGATGCCTTTCGGGCCGGCTTCTGCATTTGCAGGACGATGAGCGACGGACAATCGCGAGGGACTTGCATGACTCCACAGGGCAAAACCTCGTTGCATTGGCAACTATGCTTGGTCAACTACGTAGTTCAGTTCCTTCGACTGAGCGATACTCACGTAGGCTTATTTCCGAGTGCAAAGCATTTGCGGACCGGTGTATTCGTGAGGTCCGCACACTCTCTTACCTGCTACACCCGCCAATGTTGGAGGAGGCCGGTCTAGAAGATGCCATTCGTGACTATGTCATGGGGTTCAGCAAACGAAGTGGAATCCGCGTGACATTGGAACTGTCACCCCGCATAGGACGCCTGGCACGAGATGTGGAATTGGCATTGTTCCGGGTAGTCCAAGAGGGCCTCACCAACATCCAGCGCCACTCAGGAAGTCCTCAGGCCAAGCTACGAATTGACCGCAACTCGAACCTTACTCTGGAGATTAGCGATCAGGGGCGCGGAATTCCTTCGAGTCGGCGGAAAGGAGGAGGCGGTCCCGGGTTCGAGTATGGTGTCGGAATCCCGAGTATGCAGGAGCGTGTCAAGCTGATCGGCGGACAGCTTGAGCTTGGTTCCACCAGCCGGGGCACATCTATACGCGTGACAATACCCCTCGGAGAGGTGCAAACATGAAAAAACTACGCATTTTGATAGCGGACGACCACGCCCTTGTACGGCATGGCATACGACTGCTCCTCCAAAGGTGCCGCGAATGGAGAGTGGTGGGGGAGGCCATTAATGGTCGGGAAGCACTAGAGAAGGCGAAAAAACAAAAACCCGACATAGCCATTTTAGATGTTGCAATGCCTGACTTGGATGGGCTGGCGGTGGCACGTCAACTACGGCAAGACTCTCCAAAAACATGCGCTATTATCCTTACCATGCACGACTCTACAACATTGGTTCGCCGTGCGCTGGAAGCGGGGGCTCGCGGTTATGTCTTGAAGTCTGATTTGGCAGACCAACTCGTGAAAGCAGTAAAAAATGTTTCGGAGGAAAAGTTGTTTCTGACTCCAAAGGTTTCAGAGATCGTGTTGAACGGATTCATAGCGCCGGAAGACAAATCCAACCTAGCAGCGCGATCAGAACCACAGCCAACTCCCCGCGAACTCGAAATAGTTCGACTTCTCGGAGAAGGAAGAACCAATAAAGAGATCGCTGTACAACTACGTATCACGGTCAGGACCGTCGAGACGCATCGGGCTAAGGTTATGCTAAAGCTAGGCGTCCATTCCATCACCCAGCTTATCAACTATGCCATTCGCCACAGGATTATTCCCGCACCCATCGACTCGACTGGTGAGGTCTTATGAAATCATGAAACTAGACCAAACTTATTTCCAAGCACGTACTCATTTACTTTGGTTCAAAAGATTGAATCGTTCTCCATCTTATGAACTTCAGGCGAGATCTATCCCAGTAAGTAGAAGAGTTGCGAGGAGGTGACGCCATGCTCGTGATAGCTGAACGGCTTCGAAGTTTGCGGGAAGGAAGGAAATTATCCCAGGGAGACATTGAGGCTCGCACGGGCTTGCTTCGTTGCTATGTCTCTAGAGTTGAAAATGGTCACACAATCCCGTCTATCGAAACCCTAGAGAAGCTGGCCCGTGCCTTGGAGCTTTCTCTGTGCGAGCTTCTTTATGACGGGGAACAGCCTCCTGCCGATCCCGCGGCCTTACTTTCCAAATCGGAAGCCCGTTCATGGGGGCATGGCGGTAAGGATGGGCGTTTTCTCGGTAAGCTAAGAACTTACCTCTCCCGCATGACGGAGGAGGACAGGAAACTGTTACTTGACTTGGCGCAAAACATCGTCAAGAGAACGAAAAGCAAGAAGCTGAGTTTGGCACGCTAATTTCCTCGAGAATCCCGTTATTGGATATGGGTCGAGCCTCGCAACGATGTTTCCTTCTCGGACCGTTCATCAACGCCTACCTTTTGAATTAGGTTATCATACGACTGCATAGCCTCGTCGATGAGTGGTCGGGCCTTCCTTATGGACCCAGCTAAGTGTTTCTTATATCGGGCCTTGGTCTCCGGTGTTGTCAATACAGTTCGTCGAATGGCGGACATATCTACCATGAGTGAGCTGATTGCCAATCGTAATGTTTTCAGTTCCTTCAGCGCGATTGCCAAGTGATTTCTTAGGCCCTCCATTTCATCCACTTCCAAAACTGGGTCGAGCATAGGGCTTCCTCTTTCTCCTGCGCCTTTTTTCTAATCGGTGCAGAAGGCTTTTTCCCCTGGTGAATGCCGTTCACGAGCGCGGGGCGCTCAGATTTGGGGTCCGTGGCAGTTTGAAGTTCGCAAAATCGTGTTGGTGACGAACCCCATAAGTGAAAAACGTGCTGGATTGTGCCAACTCCGTTCAGCGTTTCTTGACTGAACAGATTGAACACCTATTTGCCCAGCCTGATTTGTGAGTTAAACGATCGTCCGAATCTTGAACCTCCTCCGCATAGCAATCAATATCATAATTATTTAATGTGGGTTCAATACCGCAAAATACGTAGGGGCATTTCCTGAATCGCAGCGCCAGCACCCGCGTTGTCAACTTGTTTTTCAAATCGCACCTAGCTCAATAGTTCTACGTTCCTTCTCTGGCTAATTTAGGCGCGCTTTCTCTGCCTGTTCCCTCGTTTTGAGGAGCTTGGATAGAGGGGTAAACTAACCGCCAACGTATCGCCCGCTACGGTTCTCCAGTGAGGCTTTGCATTTCACTTTGGACAACGAACCAACAGTCCTCCCGTCATTCGCTCCGACGACGGCGCTAGGCAGATGCGGCGCGTGCCCGTCGTACGGCGAATACCTGTCGGATGTCGGCACAGCACAAAGCGCAAGTAGGACGTGCTAAGTCAAGATTCCCTAGCAGAAGAAAGTTGCACCACGGACATTTCGATATGACTGCTGCGCCACACTTTGGACATTTTTCGGGCGTTGCAGTTGATGTGCCAGCCTTGTTGTCTTGCAATTTGATTCGAAAATCACAGCCATCGGCGGAACATATTGCGATTGGGGGCATGGGGCGTCCTCGCAGGATGCCCGGCAAGGCTAACACACTCGTCACCAAGATGACAGACCAATGATAGTTACTTCTATGGTACTTATGCCTTAACCAGTAAGGTACTTGACGGGACATGGCAATCGGGCTATAACGCACTTGCTCCGGGTATCCCGGCTCCTGCCTGCCTATGAGAGGGAAGCTAGGATGGATGTTCCCACGCCAACCGGGATACCCGCAGTCCTAACCACGCTGTGGCAAGGAGGCCCGCCATGGTTCCCAGCCGCCGGGCGTTGCTCGTTGGTCTCGTGCTTTGTTTCGTTGTCTCGACCCTGCTCTTCCTCTGGCTGGTCGAGCCGATGGCGACAGCGCACAACTAGCCTCTCGGCAGTCCGCACGAAGGGATCAGGGTTGCTTTTCAAGAGTTGCAGTGATGTTTAGATTGTCGCCTGGATTGATGGCCAAAGTCCGTGGTAGTGGTACAGCTTGAAATTCTAGCCTATTGAATCCGCCTTACAGCCGTGCAATGATGGAGTATGGAGTATGCCAAAGCGAATTAGCAAGCACCTCAGAGACCCCAATCGGATTGCCGCAGCCATTGTAGCCGTTTCCACCGCAGAAGCCCCACCCTTCGACAACGATACCCTTTCTAAGATTATGGCTGAGATGAGTAGGAAGGGCGGCAAGCGCAGTCTTGAAACCATGTCTGCCACTGACCGGAAGAAAAGAGCTAAGAAGGCCGCAAAAGCCCGCTAGACTAATTCAGGCCGGTCAAGTCACAGAGACCTATCTGGTTTATCCGTAAGGGATTTTCGGACAAATAAAAGCAGGGCACTTCGGATACACAGACTAAGATGGGAAGAAAAATCGGAACCGGCAGGTTTCGCGTGCCTAAACTTCCAATTGAGGGAACAAGAAGAGTGGCAGTTTGAGATTGGTGCCAATGAGCATGGAAGAGTCCACGGGCTGTTACTTGATAATACGTTCTTCGTCGTGTGGATTGACCCGAAACACGAAATGTACTCTTAATTCTTCAAACTGTACCACTACCAAATCCGTTGCCAATTGGTAAAGCCTAACTTTTGAATGATGATTGTGTGGTCTCCGGGCACGAGCTTTAGGGCCGCTGGGGCGTTGCCGACGTATTTCCCGTCCACTGTAACCTCACAATTATCCGATGTTGCGTTGATTTGGAGTCAGCCTTGGCTCTTGGCCAGATTTTGTCCATTGATTCCCAAAGTGGCAAGAAGCATTTCAGAATGGCACGCGTTCGCGCACTGCAAGCTGGGTAACTCCAAGTCCTCGCTGAATTCGATGGGGACTGGTTGGACCTTAAAATGCAAAGATTTCGAACCAATCCTTATGTGGACTCTCGGGAAGATTGTCGCCTGCTTCTCTCTCCTTGTCACGGCTGCGGCCGGTCAAGATCCACCAGTGGCTGGAATTGGACCGTTGCTTGAGGGCGGACTCGGATATTCATATGTCAACATGGATTTTCCTTCCGCAAGGCGGGTCGGAATGAACGGTTTGGATGCCAACCTCACCGCTGACTTTCTCAGTACAGTGGGGGTGCGAGCCGATCTTGGGTATGCGCGCACGTCCAATGTGTTCAATTCGGGCCATCACAGCGATGTTCTGAGTTATCTGGCGGGACCAGTGATCTATCCGTTTCGACGGAAGCGGATTACTCTATACACCGATATTCTTGTGGGAGGTGCCCGGGTGACCGGTGCTACTCCCACTGTTGGCGGGGGACATATCCTGGGTTATGCCAACAAAGTTTCCTGGGTTTGCGGATTCGGCCTCCAGTACTCTGTCTCCCCGTCACTGGGAATTCGATTTGATACAAATTACCTCCATACCGCCTATTTCAATTCGTCAGTAGAGGTACGAGGACAAGAAAACCTGCGAACAATAATCAGCCTGGTTTGGTACTTTGGAAAGCGGCGCGAACCCTTGATGTGATTTTATCTAGCTCGAATCCGTAACGCGATGAACTGCTCTGTCAGGATATCCGTTTTCAAATTTCGACTCGACTGCCCAACCTACAACTGACCGCCTCTGATTTATGCCGAGGCCTCCCGAGAGTCCGAGTTTGGCGACGGGTTTGGATTTGCGAATCGCCGAGCTGCCACATAAATGTCGGCAAAGTCCTCCAAATTTTTTGTCGCCGGGCCTTTGAGGCTTTCCTCTTGTACTACAGCCCATCGCTGTGAAAAGGCCTTTAGCGCCCGCTGACCTCGGAACGCCAGGTCTGTGACTGCTCGATAGTGTCGTAATTTTCCCTTCTCGTTCTTATCCTTCGCGAGTTCCAAAACGGGGGCGATCAAGCCAAGGGTATCGACCACGCGCTCGAATAGGCCTGTTAATTCTCGCCAGGTTTCGCCGTCAATTTGCACTTGCCAATTTCCACCGACCTCATCCAAGCTATGCGCGTCTCTCATCGCGACATTGACCAGAACAACGCAACTGTGAGTAAGCCGCTGAGAGCGAACATCGCGAGCATCAATCGAGCGAGGTTTGGAACATTTGACATATGGGTTGGGTTCATATGCCCTCCAAAAACGCAGACGATAATACAAATGTGGTACAACGTCAAGCATATTATGCAGAAATATTACTGTTCCATAATGGTACAACTCCAGACGAAGTGAACCTGGCGGCGCTTGGGAGCCGGGTCAGAGGGCCTTCTTATTGCGGCCCGCACACGTGGATATTTTGGTGGCGAGATGGAGAAGCAAGATCCGGCCTCTTCTGTTCACCCTAGCGGCTGCGTTGGAAACCCTTGTAAACGATTTGAGCCCGTTGCCCTGCGGTGCCCGATCTTCCTTTGCATTCTTGGCGGGGCCGGGACTTCGAAGAAAGGAGGACAGTTGAATTTCACTCGGTCAATTCGCCGCCATCTTCACTCGACTGGTGAATACCTGGTAGTCCACAAAGCGGCCGCGACACCAATAGACCCCCTTGCCGCGTTCGGCCTGCACAGAGATGGTGAGAGGAATGAGCCGAGGAGTCTCGTCTCTTCGCTGGAGCCAACCGTAGGTCACCACAGACTGGTAGTGTTTCCACCACCCGCTATTTTCCAGATGCTCCGACATGCGCAGGATGTTGGCTTCCTCGTCAGTCCAGACTTCCCCGTAACAAGCGACTGTGACATCCTTATGGACCCCGAAGAATCCAAAGTCGAAGATGGATCTGAAACTACACACGCCATCCTCGGCGTCGGCGTGATACTGAAATACCTTCATTCTCCGCCCGTTGACAACAGCCTCGGGGGCTTGCCGAATTCTCAACCTGAGCTCTGTACCTACCATCAGGGGTAGTTCGGACCACTGGCCACCGGTGTTAATCGCATCATTCAGGGGAGGAAAGGGTAGGTCCTTTAGCTCTTTCTTGCCTTCGGGATACTTGCGGAATCGTTGGTAGCCGTCTAAAACACGGACTTCATATGCTGACTCAGCAGCAGGCGCCTTGTCGCCTGACCCCCAAGCAAAAGTCTGGACGGCGACAAAGTTGCGCATGCTATCCGCCAGAAGTTGAGCTTTGCTCCGTAGCGCCTTGACTTCGCCGGGTTCTTCGGGTCGGTGCTGTAGTACGTCGGTGGGAGGCGGCGGCACAAATTTCGGATAGAGGTCGGCCGAAACCGGGGAGATTCCATTCGGGGGAGGGAATATGTCCTGCGCTAGGCAGGGTTGCACCTTGCTCACAAAATCAGCCAGGGACTGAACCGGCACAGCCAGCGCGATCGCTTCACCGTTGCTTGCGATCCCGTTCAGAATGCCCACAATCCGGTGAGTTTTGCTGTCAACGACTATGCCGCCGCTCGCGCCGGGGCGAATTGCTTTATCAGCAGACAAGCCGTAGTCAAAGGCTAGCAGGCCTGTTATCGTCTGGCCCTTGAACGTACCGTGGAATTGCAGGAGGCTGCGGATGGGATTGATTGACTCTTTAGGATAGGCGTAGATGTCTACCGCTTGCCCGACTTGCAGGTCGTTGAGACTGAAAGCAACGCCGTGATGGTGAGGCGGCGAGTGGCGCAGCTCGAAGATGGCAAGGTCCCGGCTGAGGGTGTACTTCATGGGGCTCATGGAAGGGCCGTCGTTCACGGTAGCACCTTCATCCTCCGGCCCGGTAGCAAGGTACACCTGGATGACTTTTTCTCCCTTGATTTTGCGGGGCCGCGCCATCATGGCGACGTGATAATTGGTTCCGATGAAACGACACTCAGGGTCCAAGCAGAAGCCTGTGCCGAACTTGCCTTCGATGCCGACGCCGAGAAACCTCAGCTCAGTGATAGGGACAACGGTCTGGTCGAAGTCTCGCCCATGCACAACCGTGGAAGGGAGTGCCAACGGCAACGGATTAGGAACAACTTCTTGGGTCAGTGCTGTTGCGGATAGGCACGAACATAGAATCAAGATCAGAGTGACATTGCGCACAACCATCAGCCATCACCGGGACTCTGGACGAGTCAGTTCCGATGTTTTGCATGCGCTTCTCCAACAGAGTGAGCACTGAGAACAAAGGATTTAGTGAGGCTTAAAACAAGGGCAAAACTGAACGAAACAGATATACCGACCCATTTCGGGATAAAGTTGCCAATGCGAATCATGGGGGCAGCGTCACCCATCGATTTGTTCCAAGTAGTGTTTTCTAAGCGGTTGGAGTTTGTAATGGAGAGCGAGCTTCCAGCAAGCGATGCAATCTACTTCTCCTCGACCGGCTCACATCTTTGGTCTTGGCAAGTGTGACGGGGGAAGAGTTACAGACTATTACTGGCCAATTCTAGGCACGGCCCAGATTCTGACTTGCGGCGAGCCTTGCAAAGTCATCATGGAGAGAGGAACCTACCCGGCCTCCAATATCCATCTTGAACTTACAACCTTCGTCTAACGGACAATCGCTGTTAACGCTTTCTCTACAGGGAAAATACCCAGGAGTCTGTCGATCTCACGCCTACCGCGGACTGAGCCCCGTTTGCGGTAATCATAGGCGTATTTTCGTGCTGGTTGCGCATTCTTTCCCAGACCGACTGATTCGGTGTGGAGCAATCCGATGAGCCTATCCCGACCTTGACTCTTTTTTGCCTCTTTGATTTGCCATGCGTTTGCTGCTGCGATCCTCTTGTTTCTCATCTGAGCAGCTTTACCGGGTTTCCCAATTTGGGAATTCGGGAGAAATCTGGTTCCGTGTTGAAACGGCTCAGGCAGCTCCCTCCCACATCATCTAGCCACAATAGTTCTATGATACACATAATACGCTAGTTAGTAACTCCGAGTACATGCTCATCAATGGCGGACAACTTGCAACACTGCGATTAGACGAGTGGCCTGCAGGTCCAGGTACTGAAAGCATCTGCAGGTTCTTTGGTTCCCCGTATTCGTGAAAGCAACTGGAATGGCTGTGGGCACACGACCAGTGGGTTGCAGCCTGCCGTGAAATCTCGCACCGCAACCCCTCCGATGCGGAACCCAATACGGAGACAGGAGCGAGAAAGGAAATATAAATGAAAAGCAAGGCTGGGATGCTGGCACTTCTTCTTTTGACCGGTGTTGGTCTCGCATCGGCTAATGAAGTACAGATTGGGGGACGCTGGGAGTTCGTAACTTTGACAGGCGATACCCAGTACCAATTGGACCAGGAGTGGCAATCAGGCCTTTCAACCGTATTAATTCAGAGCGGCAGCCACTTAAGCAATCTTCCGATCTTTACTACTGACACTTTCGCTGCCGATCAGATTTCCAATAACAATGTGACAGCGGACGGAACAATTGATTCTGAATACAATGTTACGATCACGTTCACCATCGGAAACAACGGCGATTCTTCCCAACCGGTTTTTACATATACATACATGGGCCAGCTTAACCAAGGCAATCCAACCACGATTACTGGCACGTATACGACGACAGTGGGATCGACATATTCCAATGGCTCAGGAGCCTTCGAAGCTACGTTCTTCCCAAACTTCACGGGTGCCATCTATTCAGGGATGCTAGACGGACCTGATACAGGCAGCGGCCCGACCAACATTCCGGTAACGATAAACCCGACGACAAACAGCGATTTCAGTCTTAGCGGGACGGTCGAGGTTCCAACGTTCACCGACGGCCACGGCAACGCATGTTTCGCCGGCACCTTGACGATGATTTCCTCTCCGCTGAATCCGGAAAGCTCATCTTATGCTTCCGGCGTGTACTTCGAGATTTACGCCCAGGATAGTCTCGGTCGAACGCTCTGGATCAACGCCTATTCGATCAACACCGATGGCACGCCAGCAGCAGTCGGTGAACTCTACGAACCGAACCCACCTTCTAACAATGACCAGGCAGGCACCAATGATGAGTACGAGGCACTTTATGGCATCAGCGGCGGTCCGTGCGATCAATTTGGCGGGGGCGATAGCGCACTGCATTTGGTCAAAAAACACAAACACCACCGACCCGAGCATGGGCATCGCAACCGATAATGTACGCCTTTTTTCGCGCATTTGAGGAGCAGTAGGTCTGGTTAGTAAGCGAAACTGAGGAGAATCGGTGATGTGTGATCTCTCGTGTCCACGGGTAAGAAAACTTGGGATACGCGTGCGATTCAAGCAAGAAGCTACCGGGCGTTCGCGTAATATCCGGTTTTGGCGTGGACCAGAAGTGGCGGGAGCCCCCTGGGTGGCCGAAGCTTGACTTTGATTTTTCTCCACCGTCCGTCATAAACATGATTGCTAGGCGTGTACCCAAGCACGTACTGATTCCGTAGCTCCGCGCCAATCTTGGCCGCGATGGCGGGTAAGTCTTTAAGATGTTCTGCAGGGAATACTCGTCCCCCTGTCAGTTCAGTGATTTCCTCAAGCAATGAGGGTCCGTGCAATTCCTCGATTAGCGCTTCCAAAGGAGGGTCAAGGATACTGCAATGGACACGAGCAACCATATGCACATGGAAGCAATACAGACTAAAATCAGTTTCCTCCGGTCAGTTCGTGACATGAGTGACACATACTCCAACCCGCGGGTGGCGCGCCACATATTCGTCGACACGAGGTGTATGCCATGAGCAGGCCTCGGCGAGACCAGGGGGGTCTCGCCGGCATCATTTTTGCCCCCTGACGAGCCCCGTTTCCCGCCGCTCTCCGGGATGGTTTAGAAGGGGTGGCCTGCGAGGTCGTGCGTAGTGAACTTTGTCGCAATCACTGCAGAGATAAGGCCGGACGCCAAGCGTCGAGCAGATTAGGTGCTGCAAGATGCCCCGACGGTTTTGCCGGCAGATCGCAGGGCTATCACAGTAGGGGCACCTCCGCGTTGTGTTCAACCGTAGGCCTAGCCGCGAGAATAGGGTCGAAGAAACGTCCTGATCTGGTCGTTGATTCTTCATGGCTGCTACACCAATTGAGAGTGAACCAGGGACATACGAGGCTCTCGAAACCAAAGGATTATAACGCAAGTCGAAGGGTTTAGGTTGGGCCATTAAAGCGCTCGTGTTTGTACGTGTCGATCAGTGCGCGGCGGAAGAGTGTTGCTATTCGCTTTTTAACGGCATCGACGTTGGATACGGCCCAAGCATCTGCAGGGCAACTCACTTTCGGTTTAGGCTGAAGATTGAGTATAGAATGAAGGTCAGCTTGTTGAGCAAGCTTTCCAGTTCGCAGGAAGGTAGGCTCTAACAGCTGCCGATCCAGGTTGTCACGAGACGACTATTTCTATGGCCGAATTGCCGCCAGGGCAGAAGAATGAGTCGCCGTCCCCCTCGGGAACGTCTACAGGGACCAGTCTGGAGCGGCTCTCATTACTGACTGTGGTCATACCTGCCAAGGATGAAGAGGGATGTATCGCCTCGACCGCGGAGCATCTTTATGTGGAATTGCGGCTGCGGAATGTTCCCCATGAGATCGTGGTGGTTGATGACGGGAGCACGGACAACACCTGGAAGGTGCTTGAAGAGGCGAAGGGGAGAATTCCGACGCTGGTACCGTTACAAAACCCAGGCCCTTACGGTTTTGGCCGGGCGATTGTCTACGGACTGGATCACTCGGATGGAGACGCGGTCGTGGTCATGATGGCCGACGAATCGGATGACTGCAGGGATGTCGTCCTGTACTGGAAAGTGTTGAACGAGGGGTACGATTGCGTTTTCGGAAGCCGCTTCGTCAAAGGCGGTGGCACCATTGGTTATCCGCGTCTAAAATTGACACTCAACCGCCTCGCCAATTACTTCATCCGCGTACTGTTTGGGATCCGACTGAACGATACAACGAACGCGTTCAAGGGCTATCGCCGCACGGTGATTGACGGATGCAGGCCGTTCTTGTCCCCCCATTTCAACCTCACTATCGAAATTCCACTGAAAGCGATCGTCAGAGGATACAGCTTGAAGGTGGTACCTATAACGTGGCGCAATCGCCGGACTGGCGCGCCAAAACTCCAGATCAGGGAGATGGGCAGCCGCTACCTATTCATTTGTCTCTATGTCTGGCTCGAGAAATTCTTCAGCCGTGGAGACTATCGCAAAAGGTTCAAGTCTCCTGAAACTAACGAATGACGAGCACTCCTTTCTGAAAGGGGGTACCCACCTAACGCATTTTCTTGCATCCCACTACCAAAAACTGTTTTCCCCAAAGGCGCCAGAAAATGGGGACAGCAAGGTACACTTGCAGCATCCAGATGGGGTACTGCCGGCCATGCGACATAGTGTAGGGCAAGAAGCGGGCTTTACGGAAGTCTATATCGAAACCACATTTCTTCATGAGTTCCAGAAGAGATAGTTCTGTGAGCGGCAGATGATGGTCGATGAAATCCCAATAGGCCCCGGGCAGATACTTGATGTTCGGCCCCATGGCAATCAAGCGACCTCCGGTTTTCAGAGCGCGATGGGCCTCTAGCAATGTTTTTTCCAATGCCAATTTGGAAGGTAGATGTTCAAAGAAATTGCTTGAAAAGACCACATCCAAGCTTTCCTTCTCAAGCTGCCAAGCCTCAGAACAGTCTTGGTGCAATAGGGCGACCCCGGGGAGCGCATGGTGCGCAGCGTCAGGGTTTAGGTCCATCGCAAACTTGCGGCGGCAAGTCACTTCGTTGATAAACTCGCACCAACCACATCCCAAATCCAAAACCGCCGCCTCAACTGGAATCCAGCGCGAGAAAAATGGGCAAAGAGCCTTCCACACGCGCTTTCGATATCCACATTTTGCGGCAAAGCGGGTCTCGTAGAGTTGTTGCAGATTAGTTGGCGAATGTACTTGAGGATTCATGATAGTCTCGCTGATGTCAGTTCTGGTTCGCGGGTGTCCCATCGTACTGCGAAACAAAGGCTGGAGACAAAAGGCGTACCGTACCGTGCTTCCACTTTTTGTAAGTCTTAGCAGTCTCAGTCACTGTCAACTCACATGCTTATCTTCGGTAATCCAAACATAATCCTTGGCGGGGATGGTTTCAACAAGTCGCTCAGAGTGATCTCTAATTGGGGGGCAATTCCAGGGAAATTGTTGGGGACAGTCCTTGATGGCGGTGCTACAGTTCGTCCCCGGGGGTAGCGGACAGCAATCTGGCCTGAATGTCGCGGAAAAGGAGACGGACAGCTTGGTTGAGCGCTTCCATACCATGACGATCAATCGAATTATGAATGTTCGGGACGAGGAGCTAAGAGCCCCAGCAAAAAGAGTAATTTATGGATTCCTGGGTGTTTTGCTAGTCTACGTGATTATCCGAAGTATATTGGCTGCTGCGGGCAAGAGTTTGTGGTACGACGAGTTGCTCACGTTGACGGTCAGCTCTCAGGGTGCTTGGCACGGCATCCTCAGCGCCCTGCGCGGTCCATTGGATGGCCAGCCACCTCTCTTTTACAAAATCGAACTTATTGCATCGAGTCTCATTGGAAACCAGGAGATCGCGCTGCGGTTGCCTTCTATCTTTGCACTCCCCTGCACGATCACTTGCGTGTTCATTTATGCAAAGAGACACATGGGCGAGATCGTCGCCATTGTCTGCGCCGTCTTTTTTCTGATGACCAACGTGTTTCAGTACTATGCAATGGAGGCGAGACCTTACAGCATGGTGCTCGCCTGCATCGCATTTGCTTTGGTGTGTTACCAGCGCGTGCCGTCCCCTTTATGGACCGTGCTGCTGGCGATCAGCCTGGCGCTGGCAGAGTCCCTTCAGTACATCGCTGTCCTCGCCATAGTCCCTCTTGGACTAGCGGAAGCTGTTCGCGTTTTGGGGACACGCAGGTTTCGTTGGGCGGTTTGGGCGGCCTTGGTGTTTGGAACCTTGCCGCTGTTTTTATTTTGGAAGCTCTTGGCGCTTACCAGGGCGTATTATGGAGCGCACTTCTACTTCGCGCAGTTCCCGATTTCGGTTATTCCCCGCACTTATGGTGAGTATTTTCTAACCGACGGTCGGTTTGGGGCTGCGGTCGCAGCGGTGGCCATTGCCGGAGTGTTGGGGACGGCATTTGGGATACCGGTGGCAAAGAACGAAGATAGTAATGAGGATCCGGCGGAACGGGTACTTTTGTGCGCGTTCGTAGGGCTACCCTTCATTGGGTACGTTTTCACGAGGTTCACGCATTCGGGAATGACAGGACGATACATTCTTTCCACGGTGATCGGCGTGACCCTCGCGTTGGGCTACATGCTGTCCCGAACGACGCTACGAGCGGTCGCCCTCTTTGCGGTTTTTGTTCTTTCCGCGGTTGCGGTCCATGAACTTCATTTCTGGCGTTTTATGCTGAGCGATATCCACGACGTTGGTTCCCGAGGCGGAGAAGTAAAGAGGATTATCGAGGGTGCAGGGCGTAAGGAGCTTCCTGTGGTCGTACCTGATGGCGGCAATTTGCTCTGGATTGTTCATTACGCGTTTCCCACTTCTGCAGACCGACTCCTCTATTTGACGCAAGACTACTCCCAAGGCCAAAAGCAATGGGAGGATACCGTCGATAAAGGCCTACGGGTATACGCAACCTTCGAGCCGCTTCGGGTGAGCAGTTTTTTGCAGTTTGCCTCCGCCAACGAAGAATTCCTGTTCTACACAGAGGACCAAAACGTAGGAAAAGATTGGCTGACCATGCGTCTGATCCGGGAAGGATGGTCGGTGCAAACCGTGGCCGCGGATGGAGTTCACGGGTTGTACCTGGCGACAAGAAAGGGAGAGTGTCCCTCTCAATCGCCGGACTAGAAAGGACCAACCCGGATGCATAAGAAGGGGAAAACCATGGGGTGCTCATGAAGAATAACCGGAATGCTAGTGTGTCCCAGAGCCCCGATTCTAAGAAGCGACCACTCGTCCACAAGCGCTGCGTAGACCACACGCCGACGAAACGCCGCCCGTTGGCGTACACCGGCTTCACCGATTTTAGCTTGGTCCCGCATGCGTAAAGTAATCCGTCACATTGGGGTGCGCTGCTTGCCCGTGATAGCTCAAGTTTTCATGGGCAGGCGTACAGTGCGGTGAGGCAGGGACGAAGCGTGGGTTGGTGAGCGAAACTGGTGAGAATCGGTGATGTGTGATCTCTCGTGTCCACGGGTAAGAAAACTTGGGATACGCGTGCGATTCAAGCAAGAAGCTACCGGGCGTTCGCGTAATATCCGGTTTTGGCGTGGACCAGAAGTGGCGGGAGCCCCCTGGGTGGCCGAAGCTTGACTTTGATTTTTCTCCACTGTCCGTCGTAAACATGATTGGTAGGCGTGTACCCAAGCACGTATTGATTCCGTAGCTCCGCGCCAATCTTGGCCGCGATGGCGGGTAAGTCTTTAAGATGTTCTGCAGGAAATACCCGTCCCGCTGTCAGTTCAGTGATTTCCTCAAGCAGCGTGGGTCCGTGCATTTCCTCGATCGTCTGATAAGGATAGCCTAGTCGGTCGTAAAAGCCGATGGCATAGAGTTGTACATCTGTTTCCCTAATAAGTCGTTTGATCGCTTCCTCTGAGTGTCGGCTATGATTGTCTCCACCATCTGAAAAAATGAGTAAGGCCCGCTTCTTATGTTTCGAATTCCTTATATAACTGAGTCCCAGATAAACGGCGTCTAACAACGCTGTGGCCCCATGAGGGGCTGCAAGCAAGACGCTGCTCTGAATGTATTCTGAATCATCCGTGAATGGACTCATCAATTCGGCATGAGAATGGAAGCCGACTAGGAAGAAGTCGTCGCTAATATTAGCGGTCTTGAGAAACTCTGTGACGGCCGCGCGGGCTTTGTCAATTTTGTTTCCCATACTCCCGCTTAAATCAAGTATTACACCAACTGATATAGCAACATCTTCCGAAGAGAAGGCAATGATTTCCTGTTCCACGCCATCCTCGTAGATTCGAAAGTTGTCCTGGTCGAGGCCAACTACCATTCGATCAAAGGGGTCGGTAACGGTGACGTTTACTAAGGCCAAGTCTACGTTAGCCCTGATCACCTTGCCCGGCAGAATTTTCACGGCCGGAGTGTCGTGACAAATGCTAGTTGGCGTGGCAGATGCTTGAGAAGAGCCAATTGATGTCACGACCGGTGGGGCTTGACTAGAGACTGGCCATGCGGAAGCAAAATGCAACCCACCAGCGACCAGACAAGCGCGTATGACGAAGAATCGGAGGCGGTGCCGATCATGTCTTATGGCTTTGCCTATTTCCAGCCTCAAATAATCAGTCTTACCGGACATGAATTGTCTTTAGACCACCAAGGAAATACTGAGATCTCTAAAGTTCTTGATTTTGCCGCGATGGGCCATGCTCATAGCGAGACGCAAGCTGCAACTTCATTGCCAATAAGGTATCACCAAACTTTTCATGCATTCCCTTTGGATGGAGACTCGCTGCCGGTGCCGAGCACTAGCTTTTTCAAGAGCCTATTCCCGATCTGGAATCAGATGTGTCAAATCGGGATTTCAGGGGGAGACTTTCCACAGAAGGAGTTCCTAAGCCCCTGTATTATCAATGTCGGAGCCCGATCGACTCCCCTTGATATGGAAGTGTAGCTGCAATCTTGAGAAGCGAGGACCACTGCCGTGCCTGAATACTTTGCTTTCTCATTCCTCGGGATCTATCTGGGAGTGGGGACGCTCATTCCTGTCCGCCCCAAACATGCTCTTCTACACTCCAACACGTAGCCGCGAAGCGATCCTTTCCTCCTTCCTCTTGCTGGCTATTTGCTTCGGTAGCTTCACACACCATGCAACTGCTGAGATTCCCCGAATCGTACTGGAGGGCGCTCCATGCCTCGGCGAGAGCGTAAAGGAATTCAAGCATGTCTTTCATGAGGCACATTGCCGCCGACAGAGGTCTGGTGAGGTAGATCCGCATGTTCTAAAACGAGAATGGAACCGATGGATTGTTTGTGCGGTGGAGAAAGCAGTTTTCCCGAACGGACAGCCCATCGCCGCGTCCAAGGATGACCATCTCCCGGTTGTTCTGAGTGCAACCTTCCTGGACAAAAAGCTTGTCTCGTTTGATTACATGGTTGGTCCCGAGTGCCTGGATGATTTGTTACGTTCGTTCGTATCACGTTACGGGCCGCCGGATTCTGCTGTCCGGCATCTTCCAGCCGAGTCAAGATATGCTTCTTGGACCCGTGGCAATTCAAGATTGGAAATCGAGCAACTCGTCATCTATGGACGGATTGACAGCTCGGGCGCACTCAGAATCGAGAAGAAACCCATAACTACGGGTGTTCGGGTGAGAATATCTGTGAACAATCCAGAGCTCTCGGGAGAATTGGAGGAACAAGACAACCCCGGCGACTTTATCCTTTCGCAATAGGGTCGATTGTGTGCCCCTTGATTGGCACAAGGGCCAAAGGGTACCGCCCCTTTTCCCCATTCACAAGATTTCCTCAGCTAGTACCAGACCATACAATTCTTTTCTTGACAGTATACTATTATATGAATTATTATGTTTAGCATAAGGGCGCATATGTACAAAACCCATATGCGAACTTTTCCACATCTTTCATTCTGGATGGTCGTTGCGTTCGTGCTCTGCGCGATTCTCAGTGCCAGTTTGGTATGGTCGATGTTCCTATGAGAGACAGCAATGATTTGAAAGCAGACGCCAGTCCATGGAGCGCCCAAATTAACCGTGAGACTTGGCTGGAGTTAACGGCCCTTTGCGAGCGGGTGGTCGATACCCTCGGATTAGTCGGGCCCGTTCTGGAACTTGCACAAGACAAGAGCGAAGCGGAGCAACTTCGCCACCTTCGCGCTATCAAGAAGCTGTCGCAACAAGGACATCAGGCTCTAAAGCTATTTGCGTTTCATTGGGCAGCCTTGCACGAGCAAATCCAGAAAGAGAGGCTGAAGGACAATCAAGAAGTGTTTGATGACATCACACTCGCTGCGCAGAAAATGTCAGAGCACGAACCACTGCCCAGTCTGAATTCAGAAAAACGTGGAAGCGTCGCCACTCATGAAGATTAACCCAATCGCACTGGCGTTACTGAGTTGTTCGATGGGATGCGGCATCCAACCACCTCCAAACATTCCGCCCCAAGAGGCGAATGTGGTCTCGCTCGATCCTCAGAACTGGTACATCTACTACAGCGGCGGAATGCCACCTCATCCGTCTGCTGACATTGAGGGGGCGTGGTCGTTCGAGTTTCCAGCATCGAAAACGGGCGGGCACGTAAACTACGTACAGACGCCATTTAACGAAACGACGACCCTGCACAATGTGAACATAACCTTGAGAGTTGAGAGCGACGCACCGCTGTACAAAGTGATTGACCCCACCGACATTCTCCCGGCGACGGTCCACATATTTTTCGAGCAACAGAATGACGATCTTCGCAATCCCAACGGGCGCTGGTGGGCGGGCGCGAGCGGCTATAATCTCGGCTCGCAGGACAACACAACGATTACCTTTGTTGTGCCACTGACACCCGACCAGTGGACCAATGTGTATGGCCAAAGCGACCCGCAATCGTTTTATGCTGCGCTCGAAAACGTTGGCTGGATTGGCCTGACATGCGGCGGCCAATACTTTTGGGGACACGGAGTCGCCCTGGATGGCGGCAGCGCAAAATTCATTCTCATCGATTACCACGTTAATTAACCAAAGACAGAACCCCGCACCATGTAAACCTGGCAGAAAGTTAGACGCCGCGTTGGGGGTTCGATACGCGTTGGGACGCTGGAAAGCGCCGGCGCGGTACCTGGACTATGGCAGCATCAGGATCGATACGTCAAAAGTGATGAATACAGACTGTTTCACTTCGAAGGAGAGAAGAAGACGACGATAAGAGAGGAATGGACTTCCGGTGGCGACACCACCGTGAGATTCTTCGACAACGTGTTGAAGAAGAGGGTCAAGAACTGACCACCATATCTGTTACCCGGCTTGGTCCGGCTTGTGCGCCTGTCGCTCTCCAGCCATTCGCTTTCAACGACGGCGCTATGGCGATGCGGCGCGTGCCCGTCGCACGGCGAATACCTGTCGGATGTCGGCACAGCACCAAGCACAATTAGAACGTGCTAAGTCGGGATTCCCCAGCAGGAGAAAGTTGCACCACGGACATTTCGAGATGACTGCTGCGCCACACTTCGGGCACTTCTAGGGAGTGGCCGTTGATGTGCCAGCCTTGTTGTCTTGCAATTCGATTCGAAAATCACAGCCATCGGCGGAGCATATTGCGATTGGGGGCATTGGGAGGTGTCCTCGCAGGATACCCGGCAAAGCTAACACACTGGTTACCAAGATGACAGACCAATTATAGTTACTCCTGTGGTATCTATTCCTTAACCAGTAAGGAACTTGACGGACCAGTTTCAATCGGCTATAAGGCGCTTGCTCCGGGTATCCCGGGCAATGGTTCGTAACACCTGAACCTCGATCCCGTTGGGTACCTGTGGAATTCGGTCCGTGGTTACTGGGGCTACCGTGTCCGATGTCACGTTGGTGTAGCGGTTGCTTGCACCGTTGTAACGTTCCACGAAATTAGCGATAACGTCGCCAACGGCGGGTCCCTTGATTCTGTAAAAAATATCATGGAGAGGAGGCGTCGCCTCAAGCCCTTTGAGCAGATCTTTCCCTCTCTCCACGCGGCGGACATCCAACGAATCGTGGGTCGGAGTATCCCAGTAAGCCTGGACCGGATTGATACCGCCAACGAACGCCACGACGCCGCCTTCGCCGTCGTCCATGATGTACGTCTTTTGATGATGGCATCCCAATTCCGCTGGAAAATCCAATGGTACCGGTGCGAAATGGTCGTGCGGCGAACAATACAGCCCTTTGTAACCCTTCGCTGTGTCCCAGCGGGCTTGAATGCTCTCAGGGCCATCGTTGACCCCTGAGATTGTGGCTGGGGCAGGATCCGGAATTGTGTCCGGCGTTGGACGCCCGGGCCGCCACAAGACCATACGAACATCAACGCCGCCCTTTCGGCGAGACCTGAGGGTATCGAACATCGTTTCGCCACTTTCCGGAACCAACAAGAAATCCTGTTCGCCAAAAGAAATTGTTAAATAGATAAACTTCCTGGCACTGTGAAAAGCAGCCGCGATCTCGTGGTAGGCGCTCTGTCCGTCAATCAGAATCTGGAGTTCATTGCCTAATCTCGGAGGATACGACCCTTGTTGCGCCCAGAGCGCGGAAGTTGAGTCATTGTGACTGGACGTAAAGATGGAAGAGATCGCTCCCCATATCTGGTGAAGATCAATTCGCACAGGACCACCTCCACATGAAGTTGTTCGGCGCATGGAGCGTCAAACGGTCGAATTCGTAAGTCTGGACGCTGCCGGGCAGTCGAATAGTGCTGTTAGCCATGTGCTACCTGGGTCGATGCTTCCAGGGTCGAACGTTCCTGCGCTTATATCGCCTTCCAGTTCGTACTCGCAAGGACCCTCTGCCTTCTTTCTTTGGAATCCAGAAGAGGTGAGAAGAATGATCGAATTCGTGCGGCATTCCCAGGGGGATTACCTGCGCTCGATCTGGACCTGTCGAATCTGTCCCCCGCACTCATGAGATGGTGTTCGGAACAGTGAAAATGTTTCGGACTGTTTACCCTTGGCAATAGATTATGCCGCGCCGACCGCTTGGTGTAAACCCAGGCGGTCGGCTGGCAGATCGACCCACAGTAACCTACTGAAAACAATCACTTACGCGAGAGCATCAGGAACCTCTGAAGGTACTGTAGGTGATTCTGTAGCTGTGGATTCCTCGCGAATCCACCAGGTTCAACTACGTGTTCGCTGTAACTTGCTGATTTTCAAGGAGGCGTGCGGGGGAGAGAACCTGGTCCCGAACCACATTCCGTGTCTTATTGAAATCTATGGGATTCTGTGGCTTTCAAGTGATTGAATATGAACCTGTTGTCCGATGCCTCTTGAAGGCTGTTGAACTCTGCAGAGTCAAGAGGCACTTGCAGCCACAAATTCGTCTACAGTCAGGTTGCTTCCCAGAACGCCGTTTGAACCAAGCCGCCCGCGGCGTGGGTCACGCTCAATAGCCGCGAAAGATTGTCGTAGCTGTAGCTCGTGCTCACCGTGTTCGGCCGCGTCAAGCTGGTCCGCCGGCTCAGCGCATCATAGGCAAACCCAAAGCTGCCGCCACCAATCGCTGCTGGAGGCGTCAACGTCTGCAGCCGGTTCAGCGTGTCGTACACGTAGCTGCTGGAGCCATTCTCCGGGTCCGTAAAGCTCGTGCGGTTCGAGGCCGCGTTCCCCCTCGGCTTCGCTCGGGACAGGCTCCGCCGTAGCTGGTGGTGAACGCGCGGCTGGTGAGGAACGCGTACTGCGTGGAAGTCCCCGTGAGCCGCCCCATAAAGCCTGCCCTGCGCGCAGTCGAAGGGTCGAACGTCAATGGATAGGCGCCCGTGGGATCGGTCACCTGCCTCAGCCGCGAGTCGTTGTCGTAGGTGTAATTCACCGTCGTGGTATCAGGATAGGACTTCTGCACCAGCCGGTTCAACTGGTCGTAAGTGTAGGAGAAAAGCCGCACCCTTTGCAAAAAGCGCAAAGAGTTGATTGCATAAGAGCGAAGGCTCCGTTCGCGTAGCCGGTATGCTTCTGTTTGGAGGACCGAAGCTATCGGTAGGAAGGACCCTTCGATGATTGTTATTGGATGTGATTATCACCCCAGTTGGCAACAGATTTGTTGGATGGAGACCACGACGGGAGAGACTGCGGAAAAGAAGCTGGAGCATGCGTCAGGTGAGGCGGAGAGGTTTTACCGTGGATTGCGCGGGCCTGCTCTGATCGGGATGGAATCGACCGGGAACTGCCAGTGGTTTGTGGAGATGGCCACGACGGCGGGACACGAGGTATGGATCGGCGACGCGGCGAAGATTCGTGCCAGTGAAGTGCGGCAGCAAAAGCACGATCGGCGCGATGCCGCGCTGATTTTGAAATTGCTGCTGGAAGGGCGGTTTCCGCGGATCTGGACACCCTCCGGTGGGGAGAAGGATCTACGGCAGTTGTTGATTCATCGTCACAAGCTGGTGCGGATTCGCGCGCAGGTGAAGAACGAGTTGCAGCACCTGGCGATGAACCAGGGCATGACGAAGAAGCGGAAACTGTGGAGCAAGGCGGGCGAGAAGGCGCTCGGCGCGTTGCCGCTCGCGCCGTGGGCCCGCCGGCGGCGAGAAGACCTGTTTAAGGTAAGAGGGATGTTAGATGAGCAGATTGCACCGCTCGATCAAGCGGTGGCGGAAACGGCGGAGAAGGCGCGGTTGTTGATGACCCAGCCGGGCGTGGGGCCGATCACGTCGCTGGCGTTCGTGCTGACGATGGGCGATGTTTCTCGTTTTCAGCGCGGGAAGCAGGTGGCCAGTTACCTGGGGCTGATTCCACGGGAGTACAGCTCGGGCGGACATCAGCGGCTGGGCTCGATCAGCAAGCAGGGGAACCGCTTCATGCGCATGCTGCTGGTGGAAGCGGCGCAGTGTGCGGTACGCTGCGATCCCCAGTTTCGGAATGAGTATTTGCATCGCTGTCACAGCAAGCCGAAGGGCGTGGCGAAAGTGGCGGCGGCAAGAAAGTTGGCGATTCGACTCTACTGGATGCTGAGAACGAATACAGCATATCCAGAGGTCGTTCGTGTCGAGAGCCGCTCGCGGGTGGCCCTGGTCAGCGCAAGCTAGACCGAAGGATTGGGCGCTCTCGTCCCGGTGAAGACCGGGATTCGGATAGAAGAATCATGGTCGTAGTTCAAGGCCGTATCGATGGTTGGCGGAACGATCCGCCGTAAGCTGATTCACCGTGAGAGTTACAGAGCTTCGGTCCTCCACCCACTCTGACCATCACGCGGTGAAAAACACTGCAAGGGAGATTTCTGTCTTGACAACGCCTTCGCTCTTATCGAGCGCCACCCAAAACCATCTCAGCGATCAGCCTGTTCGCCACCCGCCCAGTCCAAAATCATCTTGACGGGTTTAGGATGCGCCACCCGCCATCCCCCATAAGGGTCACCCCTTATAAGGCCCTTAAAGCACGGCACAGAAGTAATGTGCCAGCAGTTACAGTCGCAGTGGCGTTCGCGAGCGTGCAAGTAAGGAGGCTCCGAGTCGATTGGTAAAGGATGCTAAGCGCAATTCCAAGAATTAATCCGAACCAAAACCCGAACGCCGGCCAAATAAGGGCAAAAACAAGTGATCCAGCGACTGCTGCTACCACAGGCTGGCGGTGTCGCAACAGAGATTCCATAATAATCCCGCGAAAGACCATTTCGGTCACCGGCGGTAGAGCAAACACTAAAATAGACATGACCACTGCGGTGTGAGCACAAAGTGGACAACTGAGGATAAACCCAACCAGCAGCCGAGCGCTGGGCCCGCGGGCAATTACAAAATAGCCGACCGCAGTGACAGCTAGTCCGGTGCCGACTCCTATGAAAGCACTGCGGAGAAGAACGAGTGGAGGCGTTTTGTCATGTTTTGGACTACCATAAGAGGTCGTTGCTTGGCGATATATCAGAATAACGGCCAACATTTCGAGCAGAAAAAACGCAACCGTCACTGGGTAGAGAGATAAGAGCCACTGCGAGACCAAGCCCGGCCCCGAAAATGGCGGTCGTCGAACATACCAATTGACAAACCTGGCGTATGACAATGGGAGAGCATATCCGAGCAAGAGCAAAACTCCCATCGTCCCTAAGGCGGCGCGAACTGAAAGTCCGTTCGGGTCGGCAGGTGCATTTAGCTCAGAAGGCTGGCGCATTTCGACCATTCGTATGCCTCCTCTTTCTCGACATGCCCGAAATTGCTCACGGCATCCACCAAGGAGGTTCTTCCGTGGTCGCATCTATATAAAAATTGTTGCTATCCAATACAGATAGTGGATACATATCGCGGCATTTGACCAGTGCACTCAAGAGCCCTGAAGCAGCGGCGCCGGCGATATCATTCGCAGAAGGAGACGGATCAGGATTCGGGAACGGCTCCTCAAACGGCGGCTTCTTCAAGGCATCGATCGTATGCTTTTGGTATGCCTTCGAAATCTCAAATGAGATATTAAGCCCGATGCAATCTAAACACTTTAGAAACAGTTGGAACTGCTGATGGATCTGTTGAGCAGGCGTAAGAACCTGGGGTGGCAGGTTTAGAGCCAAACCAGGAGGAGGAGTTTTGCGTGGAGAAGAGGGAGGACGGGGTTTGCGCTTGCGAGGCCCCTGTGGAGGATCCGGGTATAGACCAAAAGGATCGACCATATTCATTGGATTATCCAACACGAAATCATACAAGTCTAGCCCTCCCCTGAAGCCGATTGGATCTTCATTCAGGAACCTGCCGGCCGCTGGGTCGTAGTATCTGGCGCGGTAGAAGTAGAGATTGGTTTCAGTGTCGAATTCGCGTCCGGTGTAGCGGAAACTATTCACGAGGCTGCCCGACGCGGCCAGCAGGTTTCCAAACGAATCGTATGTGTAGGTCTGCGCCGCCGCCCCTGCAGAATTGGTCAGCGACGTGACTGATCCTAGGCCGTCTTCCTGATAGTAGCTGGTGGTCCCACTGCGCAACATCGCCAACGGTTCATCTATATTGAGCCCTTGCGAGTAGCGAGCGACCGCGGCGCCTGAAGCGTTGGTCTCCTCAACCAGATTGTCCCCATCGTATGCATAGATGGACACACCACTCGCTGACGATTTGTAAATCCGCCGCCAGAAGGGATCGTACTTGAAGCTGACCGTGCCGCCGCTGCCGGGCAGCGTCACGCTGGTCAACCTGTTTTCATAGTCCCAAGTGTAGTTTGTCGTTCCGGTTGAGTCGGTTTTGACGATGGTGTTGCCGTTCGCGTCGTAGGCGTAGCTGACCGATGGCCGGGCCGTCAGCTCGTTCGACGTGTTGTAGCTCCATCCCGAGCTCGTGAGGTTGCTGAGGCGATTCCCCACCGGGTCATACGTGTAGCTCTCTGTCGTCGCCCCGGCCTGCGTGGCGTTCAGCAGTTCGTAGATCGCGTCGTAGCCGTAGTTCGTCGTCACGCCCACGTACAAGTCGTTCTTTGCCGTGCGGTTGCCCACGCTGTCCACTGTGTACGTCGCGCCGTCCAGCGTCGCGCCGCCCTTCGCGTGGGTCACGCTCAGCAGCCGCGAGAGATTGTCGTAGCTGTAGCTCGTGCTCACCGTGTTGGGCCGCGTCAAGCTGGTCCGCCGGCTCAGCGCATTATACGCAAACCCAAAGCTGCCGCCGATCGCTGCCGGGGGCGTCAGCGTCTGCAGCCGGTTCAGCGTGTCGTACACGTAGCTGCTGGAGCCATTCTCCGGGTCTGTGAAGCTGGTGCGGTTCGACCCCGCGTCGTAGCCGTAGCTCGTAGTGAAATTCCTCGTCAGAAACGTGTAGCTCGTCGTGGTGCCTGTCAACCGCCCCATGTTGTCGAACGTGAAGGAATACGTGCCCGTGGGGTCGATCACCTGCGTCAACCGGCTATCCAGATCGTAGGTGTAATTCACGGTGCTACTGTCAGGGTAAGACTTCTGGGTCAGCCGGTTCAACTGGTCGTAAGTGTAGGTGATCAACTGGTTCTTCCGGTCCGTTTTGGCCGTCAAATTGTTGTCCGCATCATACGCGTACGTCTCGATATACCCCGACGGGAACGTCGTTTTCGTCACACGACCAAACGCGTCATACGTGAAATACGTTGTGTTGTAGTGCGCATCCTCGATGCTCGTCAGATTGCTTTCCGTGTCGTAGCTATACGTAGTTACGTTGTTCGCCGCATCCGTCACGGTAATCAGCCGGTCCGCGTCGTCATAAGCATATGTCGTCGTCTTCCCGTTTTGATCCGTCGCACTCGTCCGTCGCCCGCGATAGTCGTAGCCGAACTGAGTAGTCGTCGTATCGGGATAGGTGATTTGCGTCAGCCGGTCCATCGCGTCATAAGTGAACGTGGTCTGATGACCCAGCGCATCCGTCACCGAAGTGCGGTTCCCATGAGAATCGTAGCCATAAGTCGTCACATTGTTCTGCGCATCGGTGATCGTGTTGATTAGCCCCACCGGCGTATACGTCAGCGTCGTCACGTTATTCAGCGGGTCCTTAACGGTGAGCAATTCACCTTTGGTGTCGTACGTGAACGTCGTTACGCTGCCCGACGGTGTCGTCACCGTAAGAAGATTACCGTGCGAATCGTAGGTGTTCGTGGTCATGAAACCGAGCGGGTCGGTCATCCACAGAACTTCGCCAAAGCTATTGTAGGTGTACGTTGTCGTTGCCACGCTGGTGGCGTTGACCTGTGCCGATTGCGAAGTCAGGTTGTTCGACGAATCGTACTGATAAGTCGTAATGTTGCCATTCGCATCCGTTATCGCTTGCACGTTTCCTAACGCATCGTATTCATTTTGCACTGTCCCGCGCGTCGTGCAACTCGAACATCCGGAACCCTGCGCGCTGGTGTAGGAATACTGCCCGCCCTCAAGCGAAGAGACGAAAGTCGTTTGGTTGCCCAGCGAATCCGTCAGTTGCACGGTAAAGTCCACCGAAAACATCGGTCCCTGTGCCGTGATGCCGCCCACCGTAACCATCACCGGCCCCGTGGCCGCTCCATTGGGTACGATGGCGACAATCTGGGCGTCGCTCCAACTGGAAATCGTCGCCGTTGCTCCGTTGAAGGATACTGCGCTGCTACCCTGTGTCGCCCCGAATCCCGAGCCATTGATCGTCACCACCGCTCCCGGCGCGCCTGTCGTGGGAGATATGCCAGTAATCACCGGGTCTGCCAGCGTTCCGCCAAGCGTCACCGAAACGTTGTCAAACGTAGCGATGTCCGTGTTCCCGTAAGACATGCTGGCCACCCCTAACCCCACATAGACCGTTTGCGCGGTGGTGATGGTCTGCGTGGTTCCTAGTTGCACCCAGTTCAAACCATCCGTCGAAGTATAAGCGCTGAACTGATTGACGTTACGAACCACCTCCAGCCAATAAGGCTCGGTCACAGCCTGGCTACCTCCCGAGAGTTCATATCCTGCAAGGAATGATCGGTAGTACATGGAGGCGATATAGGACGACTCCACCATGCCGGATGCTGCTAGATTTGCGGAGCCCGCATCCAAAGTTTCGCGCATCATCACGCCTACGTGCGCGCCAGTGGTCCCGCCAGTTACCCTGGCAATGATCGTCCCGCTGGTGCTCATCGGCTGGTACACAAAGTGAAAGGAGTCTGCATAGGCTGTCAAATAGGCCCCAGCCCCCTGCAACGTGAATACGCCGTTCGCGTAACTTGCATTTCCGATCGTGCCCACCGTCCCGACATCTGTGTCGAGCCAACCTGAAGGCAGAGGTTGCGAGGTGACCGTAAACACAACGCCATTGCTAGAATCCATGCTGGGGGCAACCAGTACGGCCATCACTCCCGATGTTGCTCCTATCGGAATCGTCACTGTGATCGAGGTCGCGCTCCACGAGTTGATTGTCATCGGAGCATCGTTCAGCACAGCGGCGCTGCTTCCCCGCGAAGCGCCGAACCCAGACCCCGAAATCACGACTTGAGTGCCAGCCGGCCCCGTCGTTGCCGAGAGCGCAGTGATCACGGGAGCAGCCAGCGCCATCGAGCTGACAGAGATGTTGTCAAAATATCCAGTTTGGAGATAAGTACTAAGGCTGCTCATTGCCAGCCCAACATAAACGGTCTGGGCCATGTCGATTGCAAATGTTCCGCCAACCGGCGTCCAGTCAAAGCCATCCGGTGATTGGAAGGCACTGAAGCTATTTCCAGTGCGCTCGAGTTTGAACCAGTAGGGAAAGGGGGCGCCTACTTGAGGCTGGGCACAGCCAGCGGTTCCTCCACCGAGTTCGCGATACCAAGCGAAGATAGAACCGGTATACTCCCCCACCAGCACACTTTTTGCATTCGGATCCAGCGTCTCGCGAATCATGATACCTGCCTGTCCAGGCAAGTAAGTGGGACTCGCCACTCGCGCCACAATCGTTCCGTCGCCGGACAGCGGTTGGTATACAAAGTGAAAAGAGTCAGGGTTGGCTTGGTAGATAGCGCACGCCGTCGCACTGACCCCAGTACCCGCTCCTTGGATCGTGAACAACCCGTTCGCGTAGCTCGCACTTCCGGCCTTGCCCACCTGTCCGATATCTTGGTCCAGCCAACCTGGAGGCAGCGGCGTCGATGTCACCGTAAAAACTACGGGATTGCTGTCATTCATACTCGGTGCGACAGAGACCACCAGCGGCCCTGAAGTCGCCCCGTTCGGAATCGTGATGGTGATCGAGGTCGAACTCCACGAGTTGACGGTGACGAGCGCGCCGTTCAAAAGGACCACGCCACTCCCTTGTGGAGCCCCAAAGTTCGTTCCGCTGATCACCACCTGGCTTCCAATCGATCCCGTAGTCGCAGAAACGCTCGTGATGACTGGTGCCGGATTTACGTTGGAGTTGATCGATACGCAGTCAAACGTCCCCGTATACAAGGCGCCCGTACTGCCGCTGCTCACTGCCAGCCCAACATAAACGTTTTGGGCCATACTGACCGTCTGACTCGTGCCCACTACTGCCCAATTCAAACCATCCAGTGACTGATACCCTGTGAAGGTGCTCCCGCTGCGTACCAGCTTCACCCAATACGGCAAAGAGACTGTGCCGCTGTTGCGCGCAGAAGTCGGGGTTCCTCCAGTCGTGGTGCGAACGAACGTGTAGATCGAGGTCGCGTAATCGCCAACGAACATGCTCGTCGCGCCGGCGTCGAGTGTCTCGCGAATCATAACTCCCACCTGCGCATAGGTATTACTGGTGCTGGCCAGTCGTGCCACAATCGTTCCGTCACCCGACAAAGCCTGATAGGCGAAATGAAACCCATCAGTGGTGTAGCTCATCATCCCGTATCCCGCACCGCTGACTGTGAATACACCGTTGGCATAGCTGGCACTTCCGGCCTCGCCCACCGTGCCTACGTCTTGGTCCGACCACCCCGTAGGCAGCCCCGTCACCGCAAAGTTCACGCCAGTGCTATTCACGCCGCTTACGTTCACAACGACTACAACGACGTTGCCTGTTGCCGCGCCACTCGGCACGGTGGTCACAATCTGGGTATTGCTCCAACTGGTGACCGGCGCGCTCACGCCGCCGAACGTCACCGTGCTCGTCCCTTGTGCCGCTCCAAAGTTCGCGCCCGTCAAAGTTACCGATGTGCCTATCGGTCCAGAGGTAGGCGACATGCTGCTCACGCTGGGTGAGGCTCCCACCTGGAACATCACCCCACCACTGCTGAGGCCGCCCACGTTAACGTAAACTCCGTATGCCCCCGTCGCCAGACTGCTGGGCACGGTCACCACAATCTGCGTGTTGTTCCAGCTGGTGACCGGCGCGCTCACGCCACCGAACGTCACCGTGCTCGTCCCTTGCGACGCTCCAAAGTTCGTGCCCGTGAAAGTCACCGATGTGCCTGTCGGCCCAGAGGTCGGCGACATGCTGCTCACGCTGGGTGGGGTGCCCACCTGGAACAGCATGCCCCCGCCGGACAAGCCGTTCACGTTGACATAGACCCCATACTGGCCGGTTGCCAGACTGCTGGGCACGGTCACCACGATCTGCGTGTTGTTCCAGCTGGTGACCGGCGCGCTCACGCCACCGAACGTCACCGTGCTCGTCCCTTGCGACGCTCCAAAGTTCGTGCCCGTGAAAGTCACCGATGTGCCTGTCGGCCCAGAGGTCG
>Ga0326728_10001515_pt1 | contig 81417 bp, 72 predicted proteins | sample MB3enrmetagenome_FD_207602 | JGI IMG/M metagenome (GOLD analysis project Ga0326728, IMG submission 207602) | Lab enriched peat soil microbial communities from McLean, Ithaca, NY, United States - MB31MN | ecosystem: Environmental > Terrestrial > Soil > Wetlands > Peat | place: USA: New York...
ACTTCGTCGAAGGCGGAGACCATGATGGTTTTCAGGCGCTCATTCACGGTGCTCTCCTGCCAAAAGTACCCCTGCCGGTCCTGCACCCACTCGAAATAGGAGACTGTCACGCCGCCCGCGTTGGCCAGGATGTCGGGGATAACGAAGACGCCGCGTTCAAACAGGATATCGTCGGCGGGGGGAGTGGTTGGGCTGTTGGCGCCTTCCACCAAGATGCGGGCTTTGATCTTATGCGCATTCTTACTTGTGATGACGCTTTCGATGGCGGCGGGCAGGAGCACTTCGCAATCCTGTTCCAAGATTTCCTGGGTGCCGATGCTCTCACCCCCGGGAAAGTCTTTCACCGTGTTCCTCTCCTTAGCGAACTCGAGCAAGGCGGGGATATCCAGTCCGTTGGGATTGAAGACTCCGCCGGCAATGTCGCCGACTCCAACGACCTTGTAACCTTCCTCATGCATCAAGCGCGCCGCCTCCGAGCCGACGTTGCCGAAACCCTGGACAATCACGCGCGTGGCTTGTCGTTTCCAGCAAAAGCGCTTTAGGGCCTCGTCCACAACGATCATGCAGCCACGCCCGGTGGCTTCGCGCCGCCCCTGCGAGCCGCCCAGGTCGAGCGGCTTGCCCGTGACGCTGGCCGTCACCGTGTGGCGGACGTGCATCGAGTAGGTGTCCATAATCCAGGCCATCGTCTGCTCGTTCGTGTTCATATCCGGCGCAGGCACATCGCGCTCTGGCCCGATATAGTCCAGGATTTCCGCGGTGTAGCGCCGTGTGATGCGCTCCAGTTCTCCTATCGAGAGTTGAGTGGGATCACAGACAATGCCGCCCTTGGCTCCTCCAAAGGGAATGTTGACGACCGCGCACTTCCAGGTCATTTCGGCGGCCAAGCCTCGAATTTCGTCCAGCGTCACATCCGGCGAGTAGCGCACGCCCCCCTTGCACGGCCCCCGGGCAATGCTGTGCTGCACGCGGTAGCCGTCAAAAACTCTGAGCTGTCCATTGTCCATCGCCACAGGAATGTGCACGATGATTTCGCGATTGGGGCAACGCAGGTACTCTTTGAGGCCCTCATCCAACTGCAGCTTGCTGGCGGCGACGTCGAACCGGGCAGCCATGGATTCGTAAACGCTATATTGCTTTTCGGTTTCAGCAACGTTCATTTTTCACCCCCGTGGCACGGACACTCTTGCCTGTGCCACACACAAAAAAGCCGGGAGCGGCCGTGCTGCTCCCGGCTCCAGATAAAAGGGCTCGGCCTTACGGATAGAGGCCGCGCAACTTGGTGGCCTCGGCGACACGGCTGATGCCCAGCATATTGGCGGCAGTTCGCATTCCCACTTTGCGAGTCATGTGGATCTTCAACACGTCGTTGAAGCTCGTCTTCATGACTCGCTCCAGGCGGTTGTAAACGTCCTGGGCTTCCCAGAACAAGTGCTGTTCGTCCTGGACCCATTCAAAGTAGGAGACGGTGACGCCTCCGGCGTTGCAGAGGATATCCGGAATGATGAAAACGCCCCTGGCTTCCAGGATTCTATCCGCTTCGGGGGTCAACGGACCGTTGGCCGCCTCCGCGATAATCTTCGCGTGGACGTTTGAAGCGTTGTCGCCATGGATGGCATTCTCCAGGGCGGCAGGAATCAGAATCTCGCAATCCAAGGACAGCAACTGCTCTGGAGTTATGGACTCCGAAGCTGGGAACCCAACCACTGAGCTGGTCTTTTCCTTGTGCAACATCAATTTCGGGATGTCAACGCCGTCAGCGTTATAAATGCAGCCCTTCGAATCGCTAACCGCGATCACATAGGCCTGATTGCTGTCCAGCAGGTGCGCCGCGATGGAACCCGCATTGCCGAACCCTTGGACAACAACCTTCGCGCCTTTCATGGGGATTCCCAAGTGTTCGCACGCCGACTCGAGGGTGTAGTAAACGCCGCGGCCGGTGGCTTCGTTGCGGCCCAGCGAGCCTCCCAGGGCAATGGGTTTACCCGTGACCACGCCCGGGATCGGATACCCTTTGGTCATGCTGTAGGTGTCCATGATCCAGGCCATGACCTGCGAGTTGGTATAGACATCCGGCGCAGGGATGTCCTGGGCCGGCCCGATCAGGGGAAGAATCGCACTGGCGTATCGGCGAGTCATTCGCTCGAGCTCAGTTTGCGACATCTCCTTTGGATTGCAAGTCACGCCGCCTTTCCCGCCCCCAAATGGGATATTCACGACGGCGCACTTCCACGTCATCCAGGTTGCCAGGGCTTTCACTTCGTCCAACGTCACGTTGGGATGATAGCGGATTCCGCCCTTGGCAGGTCCGCGTGAAGTGCTGTGTTGAACACGATAACCCTGAAAACAGTGGATCTTCCCGTTGTCCATGCGAACAGGCAAGACGACGGTCAGTACCCTTTCGGGATACTTGATCATACTTCGCACATCATTGTCGAGTTGGAGCGCCTCCGCCGCGAGGTCAAAGTTTTCCAGCGCGGCTTCATAGGCGTTCTTCTCGACTACTGCCGTGATTGGCATATAGTACGCCTCCTCTTCTTCACTTTGTTTGATTTGACTGCCTGAAGGTCTAACACTTATCCCCCACCGGAGAAGATACTCCGGTCCCGCCCTGCCTGCAAGAGCCAAAGTGTCGCTTCTAGATACTGAATGGTGAATGGTGAATGATGAAAGACGAAGAGTGGTGTGGTGCGAATTGAGCAGGGCTCCAAAAACAGTATGGCAATTCACCGTTTACTGTCATTATTAGTTAGTGGCATAGACTGGAGCGGGTTGGGAAACGGGCTTCGCCGCTGCTTCAGAAGCCGTGACGAGTTTCCAGGAGTGCTTTTCGCGCAACAAGCGGGAGACAAGTTGGGCGTGCATGGCGTGTCCGGCACGTTCTGCAACCACGTGGCCGAGCAGAGGGTGGCCGAGCAGGGAAATGTCCCCAATCAGGTCGAGAAGCTTGTGCCGGCAAAACTCGTCAGGGAAGCGCAACCCCTCCGGATTGATCACGCCTTGGCGATCGAGCACGACGGCATTTTCCAGGGAGCCGCCGCGGATGAGGCCGTTCTTGCGAAGCGTCTCGAGTTCCTCGAGGAACCCGAAAGTCCGGGCGGGGGCGATTTCCGTAGTGTAGTTGGAGGGGCCGGGGGCGAACTCGATGGATTGTGCTCCAATCAAGGGATGGGGGAAGGCGATGCGGTAAGTGACATGGAAGACATCCGCCGGGTAGACGACTATGCGCCTCACTCCGTCAATCACTGCCAAAGGCTTGAGGATTTTGACAAAGCTTCTTCTCGCCCGCTGGCGGCGAATCCCGGCTTTGGTGATAAGTTCGACGAAGGGCCGCGCACTGCCGTCCAGTATCGGCAGTTCCAGGTTGTCAATCTCTACCACAGCGTTATCCACATCCAGTCCAGCCAAGGCAGAAAGAAGATGCTCGGTGGTAGAGATCAAGACGCCTTTCTTCATCAAACTGGTGGCGTAGCTAACTCTGGCCACGTTCTGGGATTGGGCTTCGATGGTGAATCCCTCAAGGTCGGTGCGCCGGAACAAAACGCCAGTGTTAGCTGGGGCTGGGCAGAGACGAAGGTTGACCTTGACGCCTGTGTGAAGGCCGACGCCGGAGATGGAGACTGGTGAAGCTAGTGTGTGTTGGTAGGCCAAATGGTTCCCCCGAAGAAACCATTAGCATTTTCTTAGCCACTTGATGGGATTGGATTATGCCGATTGTTATCAACAAGTTAACTTGAGTTGTTGGGAGGCAATCAAACTCCAGGTGTGTCAGTTTTACAACACGATGCTAGCTTTGTGTGCCTTCGGCGAACCTGCTAGAACCCTAGGACCCATCCTACGCGGGGGCACGGCTTGCCGCCCCCTGCATGGTACCGTGCTCATCGACGGGGGTAGGGCAAGCCCTACCCCCGCCTGGTTGTTTCGGACTCTCAAACGGGATTGGAGTGACAACTCGGGAGGATTTTATTCCTGCCGAAGAACGGTGTTCGGGTCCACTTGGGAGGCGCGTCGTGCCGGAATGTACGCGCCCAGCGCTGCCATAGCCAGGAGGGCGAGCGTGACCAGCGCAACGAGAGGCCAGTTGAAACCTCGCCCGCCGACCAGAGCGGCGGTCGGTTTGCTCGCTGCGAGGCATAAGACCAGGCCGATCACGGCGCCGCTGCCGGCCAGCAGCATCCCGTGCTTCAACACCATGCCGACCACGCCGGCGGGGTCCGCCCCGATGGCCATGCGGATGCCGATTTCCCGCTGGCGCAAGCTTACCGAGTAGCTCATCAATCCGTAGAGCCCCACCAGTGCCAGCGCCAGCCCGAGAATCCCCAGCCCGCCGATGGCCTTGAGAAACAGTCCGAAGGTTTTTGTCACCCGCACGTCGAAGAACTCTTCCATGGAGCGGACGCCATAAATCGGTTGGCGCGAGTCCAATCGCCGCACCAAGTCACGCAAAGGCTCGGCCGCGGCCGAGGAAGGTCCCTCGGTTTCGAGCATCAGCGTCATGCCTGTGGCGGGGGTCTGGGCCAGAGGCAAGTATAGGTATTCCATCGGCGGTTCGATGGGGAAGACATACCGGCTTTGCTTGGCCACCCCGATGATCTCAACCAGCGGACCGTCCGCGCTGTTCAAACGCAGCCGCTTTCCGATCGGATTGTGATTGGGATAGTATTTGCGGGCGAACTGCTCATTGATAATGGCAACCCGTGCCGAATCCTCGCGATCGGTTTGCTGGAATTCGCGGCCCTCGACCAGAGGCACGCCAATCGTGCCGAAGTATCCCTCGCTGACGATGTTCGAAGACACCGGGACAGCCTCCGTCCCACTGGGCAATCGGACGCCTTCAGGGACAACCCGGATCGCAGGCGAGGCCGGGACCATCGGCATAGCCTGCGCGAGCGCCGCAGACTTCACTCCGGGGAGAGTCCGCGCCTGGTCCAGCAGCCGCCGATAGAACTGTTTCGTTTGTTCAGTCGAGTCCCGAGCTAGGGACGGATTAAAGCTGGCCATGAGAATGTGGCTGGTGCGAAAGCCGGCGGGCGAGGATATGATAGCTTGGGCTCCGCGGAATGCTTGGGTTGCGATAACCAACAGCACCAGCGAACCCGCCACCTGTACAACCACCAGCGCATTCCTGCCCAGGAGCCGCCGCCGCTTGCCCCCCGTGCTACCGGTTGACTTCAACGCCGGCACCAAGTCAAGCCTGGTGCTTTGGAGCGCCGGGGCCAGCCCGAACAGAATGGCGCTCAACGCCGAAATCGCGAGCGCAAACAGCAATACCTGAGGGTCGAGCCTTACATCAACGACGAGAGGCACGTCAATCGGGACTCGGGCCTGCGAGAACAAGTTCGCACCCGCTTGGGCCACCAAAAGTCCCAGCCCTCCACCTAGAATCGCAATCACTAGACTTTCTGTAAGAAGTTGCCGGATCAGGCGCCTTCGCCCTGCCCCCAGCGCCAGCCGCATGGCGATCTCGCGCGCACGCCCGGAGGCTCGGCTGAGCAGCAGGTTCATGACGTTGGCGCAGGCGATCAGCAATACCACCGCCGACAGCGCCGACATGAAAAAGACAACCACGACGATCAACGAGATTTGGTGGATCTGGGCATCGTGTTGTGTCGCGACCCTCAACAAGCATGTGCCGTTCGTCTTCGGGTAAGCCTGGGCCAGTTGCTGGCTGATCAGCCTTGCCTCGGCCGCGGCTTGCTCCACGCCAACACCTGGCTTCAATCGTCCCAGGACCATCATTCCACGCAGCCCGCGCATCTCAAGCTCATTTTGCCCGGACTCGCCGGCCAGCGCACGCTGCATCGCCAGCGGAACGTACAGGTCGGCGCGGAGGAAGGCGTTTGGCCCACCGAAGGATTCCGGCACAACACCAACCACCGTGAAGGGAAGGCCATTGAGGAGAATGGTCTTGCCGATGACGTCTGGACTGGAGGCGAATTCGGTCTCCCAAAGCGCATGGCCAAGCACGACGACCGCGTCCCGTCCCGGAACTCTGTCCTCGTCGTTACGGAAGCCGCGGCCCAGCTTCGGTGGCACGCCTAGAACGCTAAAGAAGTTCCCGCTCACCAGTACTCCGAATTTCATTTGGGGCAGGGCCCTCTTGTCGGGCGCGAAGCCGAAGGAGAAATATCGGGAGGCTGTCAAGCCAGCGAAGGAAAGGCTCTTTTTCCTGAGATCGTCGAAGTCTGGGTACGACACGTTTGAGTAGTCGGTAAGACCCGCGATACTTTCGCCGCGGAATTGCGACCAAATGACCGTGACTTCGGAAGTGTTTGGCACCGGCAGCGGGCGCAGAAGAAGGTAGTCGGCGAGGCTGAAGATGGCGGCGTTGGCCCCAATCCCTAAAGCTAGCGAAACAATAGCGATCGCAGCGAACCCAGGATTGTGACGTAGTGTGCGCAAAGCGAAGATTACGTCTTGGATCATAGGAGAGAGAATAGCACATGGGTTGCCAAGCATTAATCCTTGCATTTGCTTGAAAATGGACCCCTTGCCATCGAAGGCGAGAGCTGGGCCTGTTCACTTTTGGGATGGTAGTGTCCGGAAATGAGACGTGGAGAAAGATCCTATTCCTGCCGCAGGACAGTGTTCGGATCGACTTGGGAGGCCCGCCGCGCCGGGAGATATACGCCCAGCGCCGCCATGGCCAGAAGGGCTAGCGGAACTGGCACGATGAGCGCTAAATCGAAGGCGTGACCTCCGGGCAGGGCCGCCGTCAGTTTACTCGCCGCCAAGCTGAGTATAATGCCGATTGTGACTCCGCACGCGGCCAGCACCATCCCCTCTTTCAGCACCATCTTGACCACGCCAGCCGGGTCAGCCCCGATCGCCATACGGATCCCAATTTCGCGCTGCCGCAAGCTTACCGAGTAACTCATCAAGCCGTAGAGGCCGACCAGGGCCAGCGCCAAGCCGAGGAAACCTAACCCCCCGATGATTTCGCGGATTATATCCATCCGTTGTTTCACGGTCAGGTCATACACGTCCTGCATGGTACGGACGGCGAAAATCGGCTGGTTGGCATCCAGCCGTCGCACCAAGTCTCGCAACCGGCCGGCCTCTTCGGCGGGAGGTCCCTCGGTCTCGAGCATCAGGGTCATGGCTACGGCGGGGTTCTGGGCCCATGGCAGGTAGAGGTACTCTTGATGCGGCTCGATAGGGTTGAGGTAAGTGCTCTGCTTCGCCACTCCGACAATTTCAGCGAACGGACCGCCCGCGCCATTCAATCGCAGGCGTTTTCCGATCACGTCTTGATTCGGATAGTAGTTGCGGGCGAACTGCTCATTGACTATCACCACGCGCGAGGTATCCGCTTGGTCGCTCGAGAGGAAATCGCGGCCTTCCACAATGGGCACTCCCAGGGTGCGGAAGTAGCCATCGCTGACGATATTCGAAAGCAGGCTGACCGACTCCTTCCCGCTGGGCAATTGGGCACCTTCTGGGATGACCTGCGTCGACCGAAGGTCCGTGAACTGTGACTGTGCCGCGGTTAGTATCAGCGGTATGGCCTCGGAGAGAGCCGCAGACTTCACACCGGCAAGGGTCCGAGCCTGGTCAAGCAACTCCCGGTAGAATTCCTTGGTCTGCTCCATCGAATCACGAGCCAGCGTGGGGTTAAAGCCGGCGGTGAGAACATTGTTGGAACGGAAACCCAACGGGGAGGAGAGAAGAACCGATGCCCCGCGAAAAATCTGCGTGGCAAAGACCAGCAGTAAGAGTGAACCCGCCACCTGCGCGATCACCAACACATTCTTGCCGAGGAATCGGCGGTGCCTGCTGGGAGCAGCTCCTCCAGACTTCAAAGCCGTTAGCAGGTCAGGCCTGGTACTTTGCAGCGCCGGGGCTAGTCCAAACAGGATGGCGCTTGCTAGCGAAACCAAGAACACGAACAGCAGCGCCCGTGAGTCGAGCTGGAAATCGAGCACGACAGGAATGTCGCTGGGGATGCGGAAGCGGGAAAACAGATAGGCGCACCCTTGGGCGATAAGGAGCCCCAGCGCCCCGCCCAAGAGGGCGATCACCAAGCTCTCCGTCAGCAGTAGTCGGATCAGCCGAACCCGTCCCGCGCCCACAGCTAGCCGCAGGGCGATCTCGCGCGCACGGGCGGAGGCGCGGCTCAGCATCAAGTTCATGATGTTGGCGCAAGCGATGAGCAGCACCACGCCGGCCAGCATCATCATCAAGAGGAATGCCAGGGCAGGCACCGAATACTGCTCGATCTGGGTTTGCCAGTAGGTCCCGACCTCCAACCAGCAGGTGCGATTCGTCGCGGGGTAGGCCTGGGCGAGTTGCTGGCTGATAACTCTCGCTTCGGCTGCGGCTTGCCTAACACTCACCCCCGGCTTCAGCCGTCCTTGAACCCGCAGTACCCGCAGCCCGCGCATTTCGAGCTCGTTCGTCTGTGAGGTGCCTGCCAGTGCCGGCTGCATGGCCAGCGGAACGTAAAGGTCGGCGCGTAGCCAGATGATCGGTCCCCGGAAAGGTTCCGGCGCTACTCCCACGACGGTAAAAGGGAGGCCGTTAAGAAACAGGGTCTTGCCGATGACATCGGGGCTCGAGCCAAATTCAGTTTCCCAAAAATCATGGCCGAGCACGACCACCGCATCGCGCCCTGGCACTTTGTCCTCGTCGGCGCGGAAGGCGCGCCCCAGTCCCGGACGCACGCCCAGCACGCTGAAGAAGTTCCCGCTGACCAAAGCGCCGTACTTCATCTTCGGCAAGGTGGTTTTGTCGGGGGCGACGCCGAACGCGAAATATTGGGACGCAGCAAGACCTGCGAAGGATTTGCTTTTCCTTTGCAAGTCCATGAAATCCGGGTAGGACAAGCCGGCTTGCTGGAACATGCCATTGCTTTCCCCGCGGAACTGCGCCTGAACAACAACGACCTCGGAGGCACGAGGGACGGGCAGGGGCCGCAAAAGCAAATACTCCGCCATGCTGAAAATGGCGGCGTTGGCCCCAATCCCCAAGGCCAGCGAAATGATAGCGACTGCGGCAAATCCTAGGTTGTGTCTCAAAGTGCGCAAAGCGAAACGTAGGTCGTGGAGCATACCTTGGCTGGGAGCAATTGTCATGCCATGTAACATCGTCTGTATCTGCTTGAAGAGGCTTCCCCTCTATGGGAGACTACGAAGGACGGCTGTGCGCTTTTGGGACGGCGCTTTGCGGAAATGAGACGGCCGCATGGGGTGCGGCAGTGGGGCTGCCGCCTTCGCTAAAGGATAAAGTCTAAAGGATAAAAGTTAAGGGGCTGAGGCCAAGACGGAAAGCGTATCGTTGGTTGTTCTTTGTCGTTTTGCTTTACGCTTTGCCTTTCTAAGAGGGCAAGCTTCGCTGCCGCGCTCCGAGGTCGCTCCCCTGTACGAGGATAAGGTAAAATAGGCAACTACATTTAACTGGGGAGGAAAACCTTGGCCGAAACCCAGCACGGCAAGAAACTGGTGTTGATTGATGCCATGTCGCTGCTCTTCCGAGCATTCCATGCGCCTATGCAAACGGATCTTCGCTCGCCCGGCGGCATGCCCACCAAAGCGATTTATATCTTCGTGCGCACGTTGCGTAAGATTCTCAGAGACTACCCGCCCGATTTCGTGGGCGTGGCCTTTGACCTTACCGCTCCCACCTTTCGGGACAAACTGTTTGAACAGTATAAGGCGAATCGCCCCGCTTTCCCGGAGGAACTGGCAATCCAACTTCCTTACGTGCGGCGATTTTGCCGGGCCCTTGGACTTGCGCTGGTTGAAAAGGAAGGTTACGAAGCCGACGATGTGATGGGCACACTGGCGGCAGGCGCCTCGGCCCATGGGACGGACGTGTTTATCGTATCCGGCGACGAGGACCTTTTCCAACTGGTGAAGGACCACGTGAAGGTTCTCAAGCCCTCGCGCGGGGCGAAGGACAGCGAAACCTTGTGCGACGCCGAGAAGGTCAAGGAGATTCTGGGTGTCGAGCCTTCTCAGGTAGTCGATTGGCTGGCACTGACCGGAGATCCCAGCGACAACATCCCGGGTGCCCGACCCCTTCCTGGCCATGAACCTCCCCCCACGCCTGGGGGCAAGAAGCGAAGCTATATCGGGCCGAAGGGCGCCACTGAACTAATCAAGAGATTCGGCACGCTCGACAAGGCGCTGGCGAATTACGCCCAAGAGGAGAAGCAGAGCTACCGCGAGGCCCTGCGCGATTTCCGCAAGGAGGCGCTGCTGAGCCGCGAGTTGGCTACGATCCGCGCGGACGTTCCATTAGGGGTCAGCGCGGCGGACCTTAAGCCTGGTCCCGTCGACCTTTCCGAACTGCGGGCCTTGTGCCAGGGGCTTGGGTTCACTTCACTCCTACGGGAGTTCCTGGAAGAAGCGCCGGCTCCGGCGCAGGCCGCAGCGGAGGTACAGGAGCTGCGAACCCCGGAGTCGGTCAGACAATGGTTGGCCGGGCTGGAAGAACGTGCCCCAGTGGCGATTGGGTTTGAGGTCGAGGGCGAGGCGAGTTTCTCCGGCCGGCTTGGAAGTCTTGGTCTTTCCGATGGCAGGCGGTTGGCCACTGTTTCGGCGACGTCCAGCCTTCTTGAGCCCATGAGTCCTTTCCTTTCTGGCGCAGCGCATGCCAAGGCGGTTCACAACTCGAAGCTGCTTCGTGTACTGCTGGGGAAGAGTGGCATCGATCTGGCGGGTGTTACGAACGATACCATACTTTACTCCTACCTGCTTGATCCGCTAGCCTCGAGCCAGGCTCTTGAGGAGGTGGTGCTCCGCCGGCAAGGCCGCAAGCTTTCCCGCTCGGTTGCCGATTGGGCAGACGCCACGCGCCAGCTTGCAACGCTTTTCACGCCGGAGATTGCGCGGGAGGGATTAAAACGGGTCTATGAGGAGATCGAGTTGCCGCTTTCGGGGGTTCTGGCTGATGTCGAGGCGTTTGGAATCCGCCCGGATGCGCAGGTTCTGGCGCGCATGTCGGGCGAATTCGATCAGGAACTCACAGATCTTACGCTGGCGATCTACGACCTTGCCGGCCAGTCCTTTGATATTGACTCGCCTAAACAGCTCGGTGAGATTCTGTTTGAAAAGCTAAAGCTGCCCGGGGGAAAGAGGCTGAAGAAAAGCGGGCAGTATTCGACCGATGCGTCGGTTCTGGAATCTCTGGCTGAAAAGCACGAATTGCCGCGTAAGATCATTGAATACCGGACGCGGACAAAGCTGAAGTCGACTTACCTTGACGCGCTGCCTAAGTTCATTAATCCCCAGACGGGCCGCCTCCACACCACCTTCAGCCAGACGGTGGCGCGCACCGGTCGGCTTTCCTCATTCAACCCGAACTTGCAAAACATCCCCATCGGGGACGAATTCGGGCTGCGCATTCGGTCGGCATTTGTCGCCGATCCCGGCTGCCGCCTGATTTCGGCGGACTATTCGCAAGTGGAGCTACGAGTGCTTGCTCATTTGGCGGACGATCCGGTGCTGATCGAGGCTTTCACGCGCGGCGAGGACATTCACGCGCGCACCGCGCAGGAAATCTTTGGGGTGCCACCCGAACTTCAAACCCACGAGCATCGGAGAATGGCGAAGGCCATCAATTATGGCGTGGTTTACGGACTCAGCTCCTTCGGCTTGGCCGGACGCACCGGCACCAGCAAGACCGAGGCCCAGCAATATATCGACGCCTACTTCCACCGTTACGGAAAGGTGAAGGAGTTGCTTGAGCGCCTCGTCGAGGAAGGGCGAACCACTGGGCGCGTGCGCACCCTTTTGGGCCGCCTCCGCCCCATCCCCGAGATCAAAAGTCAGGATGCGCCCTCGCGTAACCGGGCTGAGCGCGAAGCCATGAACACTCCCGTCCAGGGGACCGCCGCAGACCTTATGAAGCTGGCTATGATCAAAGTCCACGCGCGCCTCGGGCGAGAGAAGATGCAAACACGGATGGTGCTTACGGTCCACGACGAGTTGGTGTTCGAGGCGCCGGAAGCGGAGTTAGAGCGGGCTCGCGAGATAGTTAAGTCAGAGATGGAGAGTGCCTATCCGCTTAAGGTTCCTTTGCAGGTGGATGTCGGCGTAGGGCAGAACTGGAAGGAGGCGAAGTAAAAGGCAGAAAGCACAAACGATGATCAGAGGGTGAAGACTACATAGTTCTGCCCTCTCCAAGGGGAGAGGGTGGACTGCGACGGCGCTGTCACCAGATTGAAACAGAGAAACCCATGTTTAAAAACACCCCGATTTATCTCAGCCGTTATGGGCTCCGTACGTGGGAGAGGCCGGCGGAGAGTAGGCAGTAAGTCTGATGCAGCGCGTGGTGGGAAGTGGTAAACTCCAGAAATCAGCACACGAGTTGCTCCTCTGGAGCCAACCCGGGGTGCGGCGGGACGGAAATCTCAAAACATACAAGGGAGGAGTGCTCATGTCACTAGGAAAACGGTGTGGGGCGGAGTTTTTCGGCACATTCTGGCTCGTGTTCGGAGGCTGCGGAAGCGCTGTTCTGGCTGCCGCCTTCCCTCAACTTGGAATTGGCTTTGCCGGTGTAGCGTTGGCATTTGGCCTTACCCTGCTCACCATGTGCTACGCCATCGGTCACATTTCGGGCTGCCATATCAATCCGGCTGTTTCCGTTGGGTTATGGGCCGGCGGACGGTTTCCTGCTTCAGAGCTCATTCCTTACATCGTCGCCCAGGTCGTCGGTGGGATTGTGGCCTCCGCTATACTGTATGTTATTGCGAGCGGCAAGGCCGGCTTCGAGCTGAGCGCCGGCTTCGCGGCTAACGGCTATGCCGAGCACTCTCCGGGAGGATACTCCCTCGGGGCATGTCTGCTGGCAGAGATTGTTCTCACCTTCTTCTTCCTGTTTGTCATTCTTGGTGCCACGGATCGTCGCGCGCCAGCAGGCTTCGCAGGCATCCCGATCGGCCTCGTCCTCACCCTCATTCACCTGATCGGCATACCTGTGGACAACACTTCGGTGAATCCGGCTCGCAGTACAGGACCCGCCATCTTCGTGCAAGGGTGGGCGCTCCACCAACTCTGGCTCTTCTGGGTTGCTCCCCTCATTGGTGCTGCTATCGCCGGAGTTGTTTATTCGCTGCTTTTCAAAGCAGACTAAGGTCTTCAGCCTTTTAGGGAATTGCCGACCGTGGGCGTGTGCCCAAGGCTACTCACGGCTCAGCGCTCCCATACGACAGCACGCTGGTTGGACGGGGGTGAAGTCCCCTCAGTCTTTTGATGGCTTCTGTCCACCTTTTACAGGGGTCACGAGGCATGGATTATTACAAGTTGTTTGACTATGACTACTGGGCAAATTCCGAGACTCTGGCAAGTTTGAGAACCGTCCCCAGCGGGGCAGAAAACGCACGGAAGACGTTCAACCACGTAATCGGCAGCCAACGGGTCTGGCTGGCCCGGTTCGAGAATCCCGCTCCACCTCCTGCGCAACCATGGCCTGAGCTCACGCTAGAGGAATGCGCATCGGCGATTGAAGATCTACGCCGGCGGTGGAAAGATATGCTCGACATTCTCAGCGCGGAAAAACTGGCGGGCGAGCTTGTGTACAAAACTACCAAAGGCATCGAATACAGGACACCGGTCGGTGATATTCTGATGCACCTCGTCCTGCACTCGGCCTATCACCGCGGGCAGGTCGCCGCAGCCATACGTGAAGCGGGTGGCAAACCTGCGCCGACGGATTATGTTGTCTATGCCCGCACCCACAGCCTTGCTCGTACCGCGCACCGCGAGTCCTGAACACCTTCCGCCGAAGTATAAAGGTCACCGGTTCGGCAGGGTGTGGACAGCCTTCGAAGCCAAAAGGCGGGCATCGGATGTTACTAGGGTTAGCCCCAAATATCTCGCGGTCGCCACCAGAAAGCGGTCCGCTGGATCAGGATGGGGCAGGTTGAAGCGTGCCGTCTCCAGCACAATCTCGGCGGTGAGCGGGGCCTCCTTGAGCGGGGCCGCCGCCTTCGTGGTCCACTCCACGACATCGCCGTCCAAGGTCATGCGGCGCTTCTCGAGCAACAAAACCAACTCCCAGATGCTGACGGGGGAGAGCCAGACCTCGTTCGCCTCGTTCTCCAGCGCCCGTCGAACCCTTGCGGAGAGCTTCTCCGGGGCGACTTGGCTCCAAATCCAGACGTGAGTGTCCAGCAGCAGTTTCAACGGCCTGCCTCCCAGTCGCTCTCTTCGCCGGCCGGAGAAACGATATCGCCAAGGATTTGCGCTGTACCGACCATGGACCCAATCCAGCTTTGGGGCGGGGGGAGCGCCGAAGGCGGGACCACTTCCGCCACCGGCTGTCCGAAGCGCGTGATCAACACCGGCTTCTTGGTGCGCCGCACCCTCTCAAGCACTGCGAGGCAGGTCGCTTTGAACTCCGAGATGGCCATACTCTCCATGCGAGAGACTCCTTCGTTAAGGCTACCATGGTCTGCGACCATAGTCAACTTCGACGGCCCTTGAGGCGCCGCCGCAACCCATGGGCTAGCTGAATTCCGCTGATTGTTCAGGGATTCGGAACCGGAGGAAAATCCCGTGAAGCCTCCGAGGCGGTGGGGTAAATCTCGAGGACTCTGTCGATTTGCGTGAGCTTCAGGGCGCCCTCGACCATCCCCTTCACTCCGCTCAGGCGCAACCCTCCACCCAACTTCTTGAGTTCGGTCAAGCACCTCACGAAAGTTCCGATGGCGGAACTATCAATGAAGGACACGCCAGAAAGGTCGAAGATGGCCCAGGTCTGTTGCAGGCGAATCATTTCCTCGACGGCCTCTTCGATCTGCCGGCAGTTCCGTCCAATGCGGATGCTGCCTGTTATCTCGAGGAGCACAACGCCAGATTGAATCTGCTTTTTGGCAAATACCATGAGCCTTTGCGCCTCACTTCCGGATATGCGCTGTCTTCACCAGGAAGAGGCAGAGCGCGCCTCGTGCGGCTTTTCAGTTTCACTCATCTCCCTCGTAGGGAAATCCGCGAATCAGCCGCAGGCAACCCTCCAGGGCTTCCCACATAGAATCACCCCAGCCAGAGGGTAGTAAGGGTGCGGTCTTCTGATTCACCTGCTTATCGGCCTGGGCGAAGAAACGCACACGCTGGCCCGCAGGAGGCGCGGCGTACTCAATCACGGTGATGCGAAAATTCACGTCACCACCCGGATGGCGCTTCTTCATTGTGAAAGTATGAAGTTGAGCCAGTTCCTCGGAAGGGTTGGTCTGCGTATAGTGCCACTCCACCGGTTGAGCCTCCCCGAAATCAAAGTGAAACGCCTCACACGTGTCTGAGCCTGTAACGGAATCTTAGAATGTGGCGTCAGGGATGTCAAGGCAGGGAGGCCAGGTTGGAGGCTAAGGTGCTTTTCCGCTGCCCACTGTCTTGGTCTTAACGAAGCCTGACGAGTGTAACATCGCTGAGGTCATTGCCGGCGTGATCGAAGGCGATGCGGCCGGAGGCTCCGGAGTAGTTGGAGAGCCCGGCCAGCGCATCGCGCAAGCGCGCGCGATTAGGTCCTGAGCGGCGCAGCGCGGCAGCGAGAATACGCACGGCGTCGTAGGCTTGAGCGGCAGCCGGGACGGGGACGGTTCCGGCACGCGCGCGGTAGCGTTTCTCGAAACTCTCACGTAGCAGGCTCGGCACAAGGCGAGGGGTGAGGATCCAAACATTCTCTTGGTCTGTTGCAAACCTTCCCTGCGCTGCTTCGTGGCAGAGGTAAAGCGGCGCTGTCGGGAATGCCTTGAGAGATGACGGGACCAATCTTGCCGCGATTTCAGGTCCCGTCCAGAAAACCAGAGCTTCAGGTTTCTGCGCCATGATTTGACTGAGTAACACATCCGGGTTCCAAGCGGCCGAGTCTATTCCCATTTGGATGACAGGGGGAGCATGAAATGCGCGTGCCGCCTTTTGAAATTCCTCGGCCCCAACCCGCCCGTCGTGATTATTTTCTGTAATAAGGATGACTTGTTTGAGTTTGCGTGCAACGTAGATGTCTCGGACAAAGGCTCGCGCCTGCTGGGTATCCGTGGGGCCCAGCCGGAAAATCCAGGGGAGGTCAATCTGTGTTGTGGTCGGATCGGTGGAGAGGGTAACCACCGGGATTCCGACTTTGTTGGCAACCTGTTCCGCAAGGTGAGCTGATGCGCCATCGAGAGAGGTGATGATGGCCACCACACGATCCTCATAAACGAGATGCACAATTTCATTCGAAGCGCGCCCCCAGGGCCCGCTCTGGTCGCGCGGAACAAGCGAAAGTCGACGCGCCCCGGCCAACGGACTCGTCGCTTCGTCCTCAATCGCTAACTGTGCAGCCAGGAGCAATGCCTTACCTTCGTCCTGTTCAGGCCCGGTAAGCGGGGCGAGGAAGCCAATCTTGATTTCCGACCCTTCGAGATCATGGCTGGCATCTCGTCCAGGTCCCGCGTAATTCACTGCGTCGCGGGGCATGACTGCGTAAGGCTGGGGAGGTGCCTGCGCGAAACCAAACGGGATCGATACAAGAACGGCGGCAAGAAGCGAGTTTGCGAAGCGGAATTTGAGGTTTGAGATTTGAGAACAAGGCCGGCGCGTAGTACGTGCACACGCACAGTGGTGGTCCGCCAGGGGGAATTTGGGAATTGAGATTAGAGACCGACACAGGCCGGCGAAGCGGAATTTGAGATTTGAGATTTGAAATTTGAGATTCTGCAAAGCGCTACTGCCCGCTGCGGCCGCCCAGAGTACTGTTCACGCCCTCGTGACCCCCTTGGCGCGGGGCCAGCCAGTATTCAAACTTGCCGTCTTTCACACGCGCCATTGTCACCGGCGAAATGTTATTCAGAGTGTAGTCGAACAAAGCTTTTCCCGCTACTCCTTCATAAGTCTTCATCTGGTAATCGCGCAACACGTGCATGATCCTGCCGCGGTTGAGCCCCGCTTTTTCAACAGCCGAGAGAAGAATATTCATCCCGTCATAAGCGTAAGCGGCGTAGTCGATAGGGTCCTCGTTAAAGCGTTTCCGGTAAGCTTCACGGAAGGCCAGCCATTTGGGGTCCTGGCGAGTGGGATCAAGCGTGGTGGTCACGATTGTTCCCTCGGCGGCAAGGCCGGCGATTTCAAGCAACTGAGGGTAGGCCAGGCGGCTTCCGCCGAATACGGGCTGCTTCATTCCCAGGGCGCGCATCTGTTTCAGGATCAACCCTGCATCGGCAGCCTCACCCCAGATGACGACCCCTTCAATCTTCGCGTCTTTGAGCATATTCAGTTGTCTGGTGAAGTCCTTATCGCCACGCTCGAACTTCACTTCCAGGATGGGCTGCTGGCCCATGCGCCGCGCTTCATCGCTGAATTTCTCCACACCGAGCCGCGCGTAGCGGGTCTGGGTGCGAATCACCCCGATACGCTTGAGTTGGAGTTTCTTGAAGACGTAGTCCGCCAGAGTGTAACCCTGCTGCCGGTCGTCAAGAAAATCGTGCATCAACCACTGTATGCGAGTTTCCGTCACCGTGGGATCAGTGGTGCCAACGTTTACGATGGGAACTTCGAGTTTGAGGGATTCGCGCAGCGCAATGTGGCAGTTCTGACCATCGACACAGCCCAGCATGGCCCAGCAGTTCTCATTGAAGAGCATCTTTACAAGCTCGGTCGAGGAAGCGCCCCAGAGGGCCGACTCGTTGTGTATCTTGAGAGAGTAAGGTTTGCCGTGGTACCCCCCGCGCGCGTTGGCCTCTTCAATCCCCAGTTGCGCACCGTGCAACAAGGGTATGCCGAAAATGGATTCGGGATTGTTTTCGATGGGGGCGAATAAACCGATGGCGATTTCGCTCAGCTTGGCGGGGTCACCGTCGGGGCGCTTCTCCGCCGCGCCATTATAGGCCAGCGTATCGGTCCGGACGAACCAATCGTAATAAGGCTTTGTAAAGCGCCGGTACGGCACCGCTTCGTCCGGCATGTTAGCGTAGCGTTGCGGTGGTTTGTCGTCCTCCGGCTCTTTGTACTGCGACCAAGCGGGCATCGCCAGCAAGAAGAGGGCAAAGGTAAAGATCAACCGGCGCATTATGTTTTCTCCGAGAAGGAGGTGCTCTTCGCCGTGGAAGTAACCCCTCGCCCGGCCCGCCCCGGCTGAAGAAGGCGCCAGCTGCGGGCCACCCTCTCCCCAGGGGAGAGGGCAAGATCCTTACCCCGCTCAGGACGGTAAGGCTAGAGTTGCTTTCAAGGCTGAAGAGGACTGTGTTTCCTTCTTGCTTCTGACTCCTGACTCCTGACTTCTGACTGCTTTCTTCTCATGAGCAAACTGGACAATTCTCGCCAGAGCCGCCGCGTCGATGGCCTGTAATCCATCGCACTTGGGCTCCCCGAATGAGATGTCTGCAACTTCAATGAGCAGGCCATGGCTGCCCATTTCCAGCGCTGCCCGGCTCGCTGGCTCGACCATCGCCGAGACGCCGGTAGCGTGACTTGGGTCCACAATGATGGGAAGGAAAGTAAGCATCTTGGCCGCCGGGATCACGTTGAGGTCCAACACATATCGGGAGTACTCGCCGGACGGGAACCCCCGGATGCCCCGCTCGCACAGCACAATATCCAGGTTGCCTTGCTTGGCAATGTACTCCGCGGCGCCCAGCCATTCGCAAAGGCTTGCGGACATGCCGCGCTTCAAGAGAATGGGTTTGCGGGCCCGGCCTACCTCGGCCAACAGGATATAGTTGTGCATATTGCGCGAACCCACCTGGAGCATATCCGCCACTTGGGCTACTTCGCCCACCAGGCGCGGGTCCATTACTTCGGTGACAATGGGCAGTCCGGTCTCCTCGCGGGCGATGCTCAGAATGCACAGGCCCTCGAGCCCGGAGCCCTGAAAATCGTGCGGGGAGGTGCGAGGTTTGTACGCTCCGCCGCGCAGCATGTCCGCGCCCGCGCGCTTCACCGCGTGCGCCAGTCCCACCGTCTGCGCGTGGCTCTCGACCGCACATGGCCCCCCGATCACCACGGGGCGCCCTCCGCCAAACCGCACGCCTGCCACCTCCACCACGCGCGTCCCTACCTCTCCGTACTGGGGGTTCGCCGCCCGGCTCACGAGAGGGCAAATCTTGGGAATGTCATCAATATGGACTTGTCCAGCGATTCTCATTGCCGTCCTTCCTTGCATGACGATGTGGCACCGGCACCCTTGCCTGTGCACCGGTCATCTGCTGGGGGCGGTAACACAGGCAAGAGTGCCTGTGCCACATAAGTCCCGCCCTACTGGCCGTTGTTGCCGGCATTGCGATCCGACTCGAAGATCGCAATCGCTTCGATCTCGATGAGCAATTCCGGCCGACACAGAATCGCCTGGATACCCGTGGAGGCCGGCAGCGGGTTCAGTTCCTGCTCCTTGAAGAATTGGGTGCGAATTTCGTTGAAAGCCTCGTAGTCGCGCTCGATATCACGTAGATAGCACGTGGTGCGCACAACGTCTTTCCACGTCGCCCCTTCGGCTTCCAGCAGTCCGGTGATGTTCTGGTAGGTCCTCCAGCATTGAGCGCGGAAGTCGCCCACGTGGATCGTGTTGCCGTTTTCATCCACGCTGGCCGTGCCTGAAATCAGCAAGATGGTCACGCCCTTGATGTCCAGCCGCAGCGCGCGGGAGAAAGACGAGGGTTTGGGATAGTGGTAGGCCTCGTTCAGCGTACTAGGCGCGCTAATGCCCTTTTTGGGGATGGGCTTTTGCGACTTCTCCGCCGCTACGGTGGTTTCTGATAGATGCATAGAGTTGAGCCTCCTTTTGAGGTTCACGAATTCCGTGGCTTAGCCCTTGGGCCGTTGCCACCCAAATATCCTCGCCCTGGAAATCCATATTCAGGATGTAATTGTGGGCAAGGGAGGTTGATGTCTCGAGCTTGGTCTTCTTCGTGTCGGGCCAGGTGATCTCGATTTCTCCGTGGCCGACTTGCTTTGCGGGGCGATAGCTAACCCAGGTGTTGGTCTTGTAGTCGAGGTAACTCAGACCCTTATCGGTGCAGGCCCAGACTTCGTTGCGGCGGGATTTCGGAGCATTGATAAAGTCGGAGGCCAGGCCGCTGTCCTTCGTAAGGTAATTGTGCCAGTCCCGGCCGTCGTAACCGCTGAGGCCGAAATAGGTCGAGGCCCAAACCATCTTGGTGTCGGGGTTGTAAGCGACGTTGGAAACGATGATATGGAGGAGGCCCTGATTGCGGAACAAGACAATTTCCATCTCCTCGTCAGGATCGGTGTAAGGCTTCCAATAGTTGCCCGCTACGTCGTACTCGAGCAGGCCGCCCCCCCAGATGGCAAAATACATTTTGTTGCCCGCCGGAGCGATCCCATAAGACCAAGGCTCGTGGAAGGGCGCATTCTTTTCGCTCCAGTTCGTCCATTCACCGGTGTAAGTGTTCAGGCGGCTAACGCCGGCCGTGGTCGCCACCCAGACGTACTGATCTACTACGGCGATGCCATAGCAAACGTCGTTGAGAAGGCCGCTGGTGAGGTTAGTAAAATTCTGAAACTGGCCGCCGGAAAAATGACTGACTCCGCCAAAGGTGGCGATCCACAGGTCGCCCGTATTCTTGTCTACGGCAATACCCATCACCGCGCGCTGCGCCAGGCCATCTCCCGTCTTATAAACTCTCTGCACTTTCCCATTCTCGATCAGCGCCAGGCCGTCTTCAGTCCCTGCCCAAACCCGATTCCCATCGACGGCGAGGCTGAAAACCTTGGGATCCGGCATCCCATTGGCCGTTGTGAAGTTCTCCCAACGCGTGATCAGGCGCGGTCTTTGTGCCAAGCTGAATGATGACGCGGCCAGCAGAATTGCCATGCTTAGGAGCATTCGCTTCATGGTGTAGTTTTTCACCCCCCAAAATCTCCCATTTCAAATCTCAAATTCGAAGCTCCTATAGTGTCTTCAAGAACTCGATCAGATCATTAAGCTGTTCTTTGCTCATATCCGAAGTCACACCGTGCGTATCGTTGTTGTTGAACATGGTCCAGATTTCCTCGAGCGTCAGCGCTTCTCCGTTGTGCAAATACGGGCCATCTTCGTAGACGCGATCCAATTGAGGGGTGTCGAAAGCCGAAATCGTGTCGTACTTACTCGCGGATGCGACGTCGAAGCTGGTCCGGCTAGTATAGTGTGAGTTCGCCGGATGGCAGGTGGCGCACTGGTTATATTCGGGGATTGGCGAGCCGTCGTTCTTCTGTGTCCGGTAGAAGATGGCCTTGCCGCGCTCCTGCGCCTCGGTGAGCTGACCGTCCGCCGCAAGATGCCGATTCGGAGCAAGAGGAATCTGATTGATGTAAGTAATCAAGTCTTCAAGCTCGTGGGTGTTGAAGCCCTCGGAACGGAACAGGAACTTGGCGATGCGCGGACCGCACTGGGTGGCCAAGTCCGGGTTCTTCCCGTTCCATTTATACGGCGCAGTGTCCTTGATCCCGCGCAGAGTGCGGTTGGCCACGCGGTCGCGTCCCAATTGTGGAGTTTCAAGATTCCACGCAAGACCATCCAAATGGCTGTTGGGGTGGCATGTGGCGCAGGCAAACTGGCCCTGAAAGCAATATTTGGCAGCATTGAAAAGCCGCTCGCCCCTGCGAAGGGCGGTCAGCTCTTTTGGTCCCCCAAGATCCAACGTCGAGGCAACTTGAAGCTTCGCGAGGTCAACAACCGTCAGAGTGTCTTCCAACCGATTCGCTACATAAGCCAGCCGTCCATCTGGCGAAACCACCACAGCTTGCGGATTGCAGCCAGTTTCTAGACGGCGCACTACGAATGTCCGGGCGGAGTCGAGGCGATTGGGAAGTTCGTCGCTCGCAACTTCGCGCAGGCGCCGCGCCAACCTCGCGGTGTCGATAACGGTGAGCGTGTTGGCTTCCGAGGCTGTCAGCAGTGCGAAGCGGCCGTCCGGCGTGAAAGCCACGCCGTTTTCGCCGGCGAAATAATAGTCGATGTCGTCGAGAACCACTTGGATGACGTTGGCGTGGGCTGCATCTGGTTGCGGACGTAGGGCCGGGTTCGCCGCCTGCTTTGCGGAGAGGCTCTGTGTTTGTCCTATTATCGCCATCCCATGGGTCATGACCCAGCCCTGTGCTACGCCGATCAGGGGACCGAGGTTCTTGGGCCTCACTTCCGGAAGCAAGAGGTAACCGCCCAGGGTTTTGGGCGCTTCTGCAATGTGGCGCAGCTCGATTGCCCCGGGAACGAGAATACGTTCTTCGACAATCTGCTTCAGCGCGTTGATGACCAGCACTTCGGAGACAGGTGGCTGGTCGTAGGGACCGAAGTGCGGCAGGATGTTCGACACGTAAACACGGCGACCGTCCCGCGAGAGCAGGATCTGCTCAGGATACCGTTGGGTCATGAAGCGCTTGGTCTCCGTGCCCGTAGTGAGGTCAAAAAGCGAAACGTCGTTGCCGATGCTGTTGGCAACGTACAGGAACTTACCGCTCCGGTCGGTGGTGAGCCCAACCGGTCCCCAGCCGGTTTTAAGCGTGCGACGGACCCGGAGCGCTCCGGCGTCTATTTCGCTGACCGTGTCGCTCCAGGAATTCGATACGTACAAAGTTTTGCCATCCAGAGAAATCGCGAGTCCTCTCGGTTTGCTGCCCACCTTTACTCGGGCCACCACCTGTCGTGTGCGCGCGTCAATTGCCACCACCGAACCGTTACCCTCACATACGACATAAAGGAGCTGGCCATTCGGCGAAAACTTCATCTCCACAGGGGTCAGGTAATCTGGCTCGGTGGTCCCTCCTTGCTGCGCGGCCGGGGTCTCAGCGTAGAAGGGACTATGACCGAAAACAGATAGAGCCAGGAAAGCGAAAACCCCCAGCGCCATCAGAGAACAAGCTGTCGCCCCCGACCCGGCGAACCCCCTCACCCGGCCCGACCCGGCTGGTGAGAGCGCCGGCTGCGGTCTAGCCTCTCCCCCAAGGGGGAGAGGGCTGTAACCCTGACGGCGGTTTGTGCGAGCGCGGTTCATCGTCCCTTGCTTCCCCCATTCGCGGAACTTTCGGAGGGTTCTTTGACGGTCAGGAACTGATCCGCTTTCACGTGGTCAATCTCCTGCTCAATTCCACTTGGCCAGTGGATGATGAGCTTGTCCACTTCGGTGTGTTTGCCCAAGCCGAAGTGCGGGCGCGGGTCACCCTGCGAGAGATACCCGTTCTCTGCCGTGGCCTCGATGTACTGGTGAAGGTCTCCGGCGATGGCCTCCAGTCGGGCCCCGAAGCCATCGCGGTTGCTCTTTGTCCCGATCAGTTTTATTGTCAGCCAGTGATTGCGCATTCCCACGGGCGGGGGATTGTTGTGGAGCAGGATTCCTTTGCCGCCCAAAACCATGATGAAGGCATCGATGTACCCGTCGTTGTCGTAGTCTGCGAAGCAGGCGCCGCGCCCGACCTTCTTCGTCTTGAAGTAGCTGCCTAACTGAGAGGACACATCGGTGAAGGTCGAATCCCCGTTGTTGCGCAGAACGGAGTCTTCCATGGGAATCAGCCAATGCAGGCCGCCGTTCACAATAAAAAGGTCCTTCCAGCCGTCGTTGTCGAAATCGAAGAAACCGTCGCCCCAGGCCACGTACTGGCCGGAAACGCTAGCCACACCGGTCTCGACGGTGGTGTCGAGCCAGAAACCTTTCCCGCCGGGGTTGTGGAAGAGGCGGTGGTAACGCATGTCGGAAACGAAGATGTCCTGCCAGCCCCTATTTTCGTAATCGCCGAAGATGGGGTTCATGGCGGAGGTAGCCTCGCCGTTGGCGCCGAACGCCACGTTCACATCTTGCGCGACGTTGGTAAACGTTCCGTCGTGGTTGTTGTGGTAGAGGTAGCTGTCCATGGTGTCGTTGGCGATGTAGATGTCCGGCCAACCGTCGTTGTCGTAGTCGCCCGCCGTCAAACCCATGGCCCGCCCCAGAGGGTTATCGATCCCAGCTTTGTGGGATACGTCGGTGAATGTCCCGTCGCCGTTGTTATGGAAGAGGCGGTCGGCGTCGCCTTCGTAGTCGAGCGGGCCTGGGAATGCGTCGGCGCTGAAATACTCCCGCTTGGCATTGGGATCGAACTTCAGGTAATTCCCCACAAAGAGATCCAGTTTTCCGTCGCGGTCGTAATCGAGCCAGGTTGTGCCGGTTCCAAAGTGGGGATTCTCGACTCCTGCTTTCGCCGTTACGTCAGTAAAGGTGCCGTTTCCATTGTTATGATAGAGAATGGATGAATTCCAGTTCGTGACGTAGATGTCTTCATACCCGTCGTTGTCAAAGTCGCCCACTGTCACGCCCATGCCGAAGCCTTTGCCGCCCACCCCCGCCTGCTCCGTGACGTCGGTAAAGGTGCCGTCGCCGTTATTACGGTAAAGGTGGTTCGTAGCATCCACCCCGTCGGGTTTCGAGAACTTGGTTGCGCCGTCAACGTAACGCCCGCTCACCACGTAAAGGTCCAAGAGGCCATCGTTGTTGTAATCGATCCAGGCGCAACCGGAGCCAGTGGCCTCCATGATGGAACTCAGCTTCTGTTCCCCAAAGGAATGTCGAAAATTGATACCGGATTTCTCTGTGACATCCTCAAAAGTAGGCAGGGCGGAGGGAGCGGTCGCTTGCCGCGCAGGATCGCCCCCTACATTCGCCGCAGTCGTAGCGTGCTGGGAACTCGACATGAGTGTAACGCGGGCGGCCCGTCCGCTGTCTCGGGAGCGTCCCGCTCCCGCCTGCAAGAAGCCTCGCACCCCAACAACGAGCAGGATCATCGCCGCAAGCATCATCGCGATTTGTCGTGCTCGAACTTCCATTCTGTTTCCCCTGTAGGGGCGGCCCTTGTGGCCGCCCTGGGCAATCCGTCACCTGACGGACCAGTTGGCGGTTTGCCCCTACACCATCAGTGCGCTGCTTCGAGCGGCGCCTGAACGCCCAGGCAGACGGGGGTGTCAAAGCGCCGCAGCGCCAGTGGCCAGCGGTTCTCGGGAGCCACAGCGCGGTCTTCGTGGCAGCCCACGCAGCCATGTTCTTCCCCCGGGCGCGCCCAAATCCAACTCTGCTGCCTCCGGACCACTTGGCCGTTCGTATTCAGCAGCTCGAAGCGCACCGGGCGATCCGCCGGCACCGCGATGTAAAAGGAGCCGTCCTGCTGGATGTGCGCCTCTCCCAGACTCGTTTCCTTACCTGTGCCCGGTTCAAGCGCAAGCACGCGAACGGCAGCAGGGAAGGGCGACAAGCGCCCTTTGGGAGCGGCATCGGAAAACGAGGCATTCAAGCAAATGAAGTAGCCCACCTTAATTTCAGGGCGCAGGGTGCTCCAATACCAGCGAGGGGCAGGATGCGCGGCGACCGGAACCGCCTCAATACTGGAAAGTTTGGAATCCTCGTAGATCGGAGCCTGAAACTTCCCATGAATGAAATCAAAGGAATACAGGTCGAATCTCCCCGCCGCCCCGGGTGCCGACGCTCGGCGTGCCACGATCAATCGTGTGGCTTCGAGTTGTCTGGGGGACCAGATCAATGCGGTCGTGGGGCAAAGAATTGAATTGTGTGTGGCGCCACGTCTGATGGCCGCCAGGTCGCCTCCGGCGTCGGAGCCAAGCTCCTTGTTCTTGACGAAAACCACGGAACCGTCGTCTAACTCTTCCGCTTGGCTGCGAATTGCCGGCCCGCCGTGGTCACATCGGAACGCCGCGAGCCCGCTGCCGTCGGGTCGAAGCGTATAGAGGTTACGCGAACTCTCAAACTTCCCCATGGCCTGTAGGGGTGAGCGCGCGGAAACCAGGATTAACCCATTCAGTAGCACCGTCTCGAGTTCGTAATCGCCCGGGCCGAAAGTGATAGGATGCACATCACTGCCGTCCAGCTTGCAGAAATAGATTTGATAAGCCCGGCTTCCGTTGGCACCCTGGACCTCCCCTGAAAAGGCGATGGCATCGCGTGGCAAGTAGGCGGGGGCGAGGCAATTTCCATCGCAGTGCGTCACTTGGCGCTGCCCAGTCCCATCTGTGTTCATTTCCCAGATCTGCCAAAGCGCCGCGGCATCCTTCTTCCCGGCAAATAACACCTTTGAGCCATCGAAGGAGATGCGTGGATCTGCCGCGCCAAAGAAATCAGGTGTGAGATTCGCCGGGGTACGGCTTCCCTTTTTGAGGCTGACGATTTTGCTTCCCAGGGGAAATGTCTCTGACAACTTGCCACTTTTTACGGAAGGCGCTTGCACGAAAAGGATTTCAGGATGATTTGTGCTCTGAGCCGCTGAGGAGGGCCGCACGGCCTGGGGGAGAGCGGCAGGCGCCGAGATGAGCACAGCCGCAGAGAGGAAGACCGCCTTGAAACGGCCCAGTGAGGGAGCAAAACGAATTGCAGTGGCTTCCATAGTAGCGTTCCAGGAGCGATGCGCTTCCATCACGATAAGAGCAAGCTAGCAGCCGTTTTCAGTCGGTGTCGAGGGTAGATATCATAATTTAACATGACATATGTCAATCTGAAAGCAGTAGTTTTTTTATTCCTTCACCCTAGTCCCTTCACCTCCACGCTTGCTACAAATGCTTTACCGCCCCGCATTTAGCCAGGCATGAACACCTCCTCCCCCGCTTGGCGTGGCGGGCGCTCCAGGCCGCACTCACTCCTGTGAACGTGGGACTTCTCGCCCCTTAGCCCTTTACAATTGTGCCTCTCAGGCACAGGATTTCAGCTTTGGGGGAATGGCCTCGGCTGGGCATTTCGAGCGGCGTCATTACGCGCCGCCTTAGGGTTCTATGGCTGGATTGAAGTGGGCAATAAGTCGCATCTGGCCGCGTGCTTACCGATGCGCCGCAGATTGCAGGCCTTCGAAATTCTGAATCGACAGGTGCCGCCCTCGTGCGACTATCAACTCCTGTCGGCGGAATGCCGCCAGCGTACGGCTTATTGTCTCTGGAGATAGCTCCAGAACTTCGCTGATCTCTTGCCTTGAAAGGGGCAGCACGAGCGTCACACGCCCGTCTTGGGGGGGGCGGTCAGAAGCGACTAGCGAAAGGAGGAAGGTCGCCACCTTCATTCTGGCATCTTTGAAGCTCATGTCCGTAACTTGGGCACGTACCCGTCCAATCTCAGTAACCAAAAACCGCACCATGCCCAGCGCGATTTCAGGGTTGGACTGGAGGAAAGTGACGATCTCCTCCCGTGATGCCGCGCAGATTTCGCTGTCACGCAATGTCACGGCTGTAAGGGGGTAGGTGGGGTTCGAGAGGGCTTCCAAGCCAAACAGTTGACCCGGAAACAGAACCCCGGTTATACGATCTTTCCCGTTCTCCAGCGACTTGACCAGTTTGACAAGACCGGCATGCAGCGCGAACAGATGCTGCGCCACACCACCTTCGAAGAAGAGAATTTGGTTCTTCCGGTATCGCGCCGGCCGAAACACGCACCCTAGTTGTGCGACTTGCTCAACGGAAAGACTGGTAAATAGTGAAGTCTTTAGAACGGGACAATTGCTGCATGTGGGGCCCATGGGATTCTCCCTTTCTTGAGGGACGCGTGTGAAATAGAGTGCAAGAGGATCAGGGGCCGCGTGTAAACTCGATGGGCGCGATTCCCCCCTTTTCGGCCGCTGCTCCTCTCGAGGGAGCACGTTGCTCAGAGGCCACGCCAACAAGGCGTACTCTGAACAGGCGATATGGCGCGAGCGATCAAGCCGCCGTAGCCCACACTTGCGAAAACCGGCTAATGCGCGGCTTGGCCAACTTGGCGAAATCGGAGTACTTCATCCGGATGCAATCCTCGTGCGTACCTGCGCAAAATACAATGTGCTCCGAATCGCTTACGGCCCGATCCACCCATACCTCCATCCCATAGAGACGACCGAGGGGTGGAATTGCGCCTAGCTCACAGTCCGGGAAAAGCTTTTTCAATGCGCTTTCCGCTAACATCTCCAAGCGGCCAACTTCCATGGCTGCCTGAAGGTCTTGTAGACTCAGTCGGTTGGAGGCAGGCAAAACTGCCATTGCCAGCCTTCCGTCACCCTCCAGCACTACCGTCTTCGCGCACCGCTTGCCCGAAAGGTGGAGCGTGTGAGCGACTTCCTGTCCAGTAAAAGCAGGCTGATGACGCAGTTCTTCGTAGGAGACATTCTCGGAATCCAGAAAATCGCGGATGCGTGAGGGTATGGCCATATGCTCCTCCTGAACCACGAAATTCAACAGTTCCTAGGCTCTCTGAGGCAATCTGCCTGCCAGAGAGCATCATGCCTTATGCGGGTCTAAACGCAGCAAGGGCGGCGCGGAATCAGACATATTGTCGTAGGAAGCCGCCAATTTCCATGACCCGCTGATTTGCCGGGCGGACCATTCTTGAACTCGCCCCGTAAAATGAATCTGTCGTTGAGAGATTCGACACATGACGGGGGCGTCTTTTTTCTCTGTTTCTCATCAAAAGGGAGGCAAAGCGCAACCTGACTGGAGCCGGGATTTCTCATCAAGGCTGCAAGGGCAGGGCTTTAGAGTCTTTGTGATAACCCCGATTTGCGTGTCATTCCGAGGAGTCCGCCACTCTTATTGGCGGACGACGAGGAATCTCGCACTGTCTTGAACATAGTCAGAGCGAGATTCCTCGCTCCGCTCGGAATGACAGCCCTCTCCCCCTTGGCGGAGAGGGGGGCCGCAGCCGGCGTTTTCTTCAGCCGAGGTCACGACCGCGGCCATGCCGGGCGCCTCTACGTGGGCCTTTCGGCGGACTGCATCACTGTGGGGTTTTCCATTTATGATACTTGGCGTGGACCTAAGGGGGCGCTCCAGACAATCTTTCGGAGAAGGCTTGTGCAAGAGCGTGAACTTTTTGATAAACTGCTCGCGAATTCAGTCCGGGGCAAGCGTTACGAAACCTACTGGCATCGTCAGGAAGGCCGTGAGTGGGTGCAACACCCGGGCCTCCCACGCCGCGACGCCGATTGGCAAAGTTTGCAGGCTTGGATTGTCCGAAAGGTCCACCTGCCGAATTCGCGCGCGGTGGCAGAGCCAGCTTTTGCCAATCACGTCGAACGAGTTTTCAAAGATCTCTACCCGCTTTACGTTTTCACTTCCGAGTTACGCGCGAAATAGCCGGGGAATCCGTGGTAGGCCAGCGCCACCGCACCCACCACCAGATACTCAACCCCGTTTGAGTTGAGCGATTCGATAAACTCGCGCCATTCTTCCGTAAGTGGCATCGCTGTCCTTGTGCGCCATAGCCCGAAGCTGGAACAGAATCTCCAGCCGTTCCGCCGGCGAAAGTCGCTGGTAATAGGCCCGCGTGGCTGCTTCAGCCTCGCGGAAAGATCGAAACTTGGCGACCACCGGCTCCATGGCTTTATTCTATCCCCTAAGACGCCGTAGGGGAGAGTATTTTCGCGGACCGCGCCTGACGAGGTTCGCGCCGTGACTCGGGCAAGTGTTACTGTGACGCTGCCTGCAACAAATCGAGCCACCCATTCACGGTGGCGGATTCCGCGCAACCCGGCTTTAAGCGCGAGCTGAGCACTTGAAACGTGAAAGCGCCAAAAGCAGCGTCGTTGGGGACGTAACCCGAGTTGGCCATACCATTAGCCAGCGTCACTACGAAGGCGTTGGCCAGGGGGGATTGGGATTTTCCGTGATTTCGCTGCCTCACGGACCTACCTCATCATCTGTTAGAATATCGCTGGCTCATGACTGAGCAGAAATCCATCCTCGTCACCGCCGGCATCGTAATAGAGGGCGGTCGCATCCTGATCTGCCAGCGCCATCATTCCGACGCTTACGGAATGCAATGGGAGTTCCCCGGAGGCAAGGTGAACGGCGGAGAAGACTTGAAAGCCTCGCTTCGTCGCGAGTTGGCTGAGGAACTCGCGATCGAGGCCGAAGTCGGTGAAGAGGTCTTTCGCGTGCGCCATCAATACCCGGACCGGGACGTGGAAGTGGTTTTCTTTGCCGTGCGGAGCTTTCGCGGAACGATCCGCAATCAGGTGTTCGAGGCGGTCGCGTGGGTGGAGCGAGCCCGCCTGATTGAATTCGACTTCCTCGAGGCGGACCGCGATTTAGTGCGCCGAATCTCACATGCTGAAATTGATTTGTGATTCGCAAACGACTGGCGGCAGCCCCTCACCCGACCCGGGCCGGCTCAAGAAAGCGCCGGCGCGCGCCAACCTCTCCCCCAATGGGGAGAGGTTTGGATTTTCTACATTGCTCTCCTCCAAAGGGGAGAGGGCCAGAAATATGTTGGCGCCTGCTACATCATGGTGGACAGATGGATCATGCTCACGGTCTTCTGCTTTCCGCCTTCTGATTTCTGCCTTCTGCTTACTGCTTTCTGCCTTCTGCCTTTTGCCTGCACGAGCCCAAGTTGAAAGCGTGGCAGGGCCTCCGACTCCGCATTATCTTTGGTCCAGCATTGGACGCGTTGAAGGACGCCTGGCTTTACACTACTCTCCCGCCGGAGCCTTTTCGCCGGACAGCTCAATGCTGGCGGTCTTAAGCGAAGAGAAGATCGTTCTGCTGGGGGTGCATGAGGCCAACATTAAAAAAGTCCTTAAGATTCATATACCCAATCTCACCGAGCTCAACATTCAATCCGCAAATTTCCTCTCCATGAACGAACTGTTCTTATTGCTGACGGGCATAATCTCCGTCCAGGGTAAAGGAGCGGACGGATCAACACCGCTTCTTGCGGTGCAGTGGGACACGATTGAAGACCACTCGGCCAGCACCATGACTGTCATTGGGAAGGGAGGGGGGTTCGGACCCATCCTCTATTTTCCTCACCTCCAGAACTTGGTGCTTTACAAGGCTGGCAGTTTCGCTTTTTGGGATCCCAGAACCCGGCGTATGGCCGAACTCACCATCCCTGACTTGACTCAAACCCCCAACGTGTTTACCTTTTCTCCCAATGGTCATTGGGCTCTCCTGGCACAAATCGTTATGAGTGCGGACCCGGATCCGGTGGTGGTGGAAACCAAGCTGCACCGCTTTGTTGATAGCCTGCGCGGACACGGTGGGGTTGTACTCAGCACCTCCTTTTCGCGCGACAGTTCGAAGGTGGTTACGGCTTGCGAGGATGGTAAGGTTCGAATCTTTTCCGCGCCTGACTGGAAACTTCTGCAAACACTTTCGGGACACAATGGGCCGGTGCATTGGGCGGAGTTCTCACCGGATGGCAAATGGGTGGTCTCTGCAGGTGAGGACAAGACGGCTCGCGTGTGGTCGGTCGAAGATGGTAAATTGGAGCAAACCTTGGAAGAGAGTAAGTACCCGTTGCTCACGGTAAGCTTTTCCCCCGATGGTGCGTCTTTTGCCGCGTCCTCCGAAAAAGCCGTGCTGCTATGGACGCGGCAGTAATCTTCTGTCCCTCAACTGGCAACGGACAACGGACGCAATCCGTGCTAGAATTTTTATGATTCGGAGTGGGCAGTTGCACAGCTATGACTAAAGTTGGAATGGTCAGCCTCGGTTGTCCGAAGAATCTTGTGGACAGCGAGGTGATGTTAGGAATGCTGGCTCGGAAGGGATACGAGTTGACTCCGCGCGCTGAGGAAGCCGAAGTCATCATTGTCAACACCTGCGCTTTCATCGCGCCTGCCCAGCGTGAGTCCATCGACACCATTCTGGAAATGGCGGAATACAAGAAGTCCGGGGCGGCCAGGAGGCTGGTAGTAGCCGGATGCCTGGTGGAGCGATATCGGCGGGAAATCCTGAAGGAGATCCCGGAAGTGGATTTTGTGATCGGGACCAACGAACTGGAGCGGGTCTTGGAAGCTTGCGGGGGGGATAGCAAAGATCGCGGGCTCAAGGGGAGCGCTGAGCCCTATCTTTACCACGACCTCACCCCGCGCGTCCTCACCACTCCTTCTTATTCCGCCTATTTGAAGATCGCTGAAGGTTGTGACCACCCTTGTTCTTTCTGTGTGATTCCGCAGATGCGGGGGAAGTTCCGTTCCCGGGGGTTTGCCTCGGTGGTGCGCGAGGCGGAGCACTTGGCGCGGAAAGGCGTCGCTGAGCTGACCATCGTCGGCCAGGACACTACGAGTTACGGTGAGGATCTAGGGCTCCGCGATGGTCTGGCGTCTCTTCTGCGCGAACTCGGCAAGATCCCCGAGCTTGTTTGGGTCCGGTTTCTCTATTGCTACCCCAATCGTTTGACCGACGCACTGATTGCTGCCGTGGCGGAAACGGCGAAGCTGGCCAAGTACATTGACGTCCCGCTTCAGCACGCCAGCGCGCCGGTGCTGAAGTTAATGCGGCGGGGCTCGAGCGCCGAGCACTTCCTGCGATTGATTGAAAAAATCCGCGCGGCCATACCCGACGTTACCCTTCGGACCTCCTTTATCGTGGGCTTCCCGGGCGAAACGGAGGAGGATTTCGGGCGCTTGCTGAGCTTTGTCGAGGCTGCGCAATTTGACCATCTGGGTGTGTTCCTTTATTCCAATGAAGAAACAAGCTTGAGTTTCGCCTTGCCCGGCCAGGTTCCCGCGGCAGTGGCCGGCCATCGCCGGCAAAAGCTCATGGCCTTGCAGCGCAAGATTTCAAGACGCAAGCTGCGGCAGAGAGTGGGGCGCTCTTTTCCCGTTCTCGTGGAGGGCCGCTCGGAAGAAACAGAATTGCTCTTCCAGGGCAGGCTGGAATCGCAAGCTCCCGGGATAGATGGACAAGTATTGATCAGCGATTTTGAGGGGGCAGAACCCAGGCCTGGTGAGTTCCGCTGGGCCACTATTACGGCGGCAGGTGACTACGATTTGGTCTCGCACCTGGAAGCACGGAACTTTGCTGAGCGGGCAGTTCCGAGCTCGCTGCCCCCTGTCGGGTCTCGACTGGTCCAGATTCAACCGGCGGGGATGCCCGCAGTGTAGGGGCGGCCCGTGGCGCAGGCACTCTTGCCTGTGCCTGGGGATGCAGCCGTCCTCCGACAAACACAGGCAAGAGCGCCTGTGCCAGTTGTCGACCGTACGACACCGACCCTGGCCATGCGATGTCCTATTTGCCATCAAGACGTTTCCTGGGCGGGTAACCCTTTCCGACCCTTTTGCAGCGAGCGTTGCAAACTGATCGATCTTGGTCACTGGCTCGGGGAGCGTTATCGGATTTCAACTCCTGTGGAAAGCCGGGATAAGAATAGCCCTGCCGGAGATGTGGGGCAGGGCGATAAGAGGGGGAGTGGTTAAAGAACGCAAGAGTCTCTCCGTCTGGATCGCGACCAGCTTTGGGGCGGGCTATTTTCCTGCGGCTCCGGGGACCGCCGGATCAGCGGTAGGCTTGGCGTTGGTCATCGCTTTTCGCCAGGCCTTGCTCCGGCCTCTGTGGTGGGTCGTATGCCTGGCGGCTTGCACAGGCGTGCTCTTCGCTTTGGGAGTCTGGTCGGCAGGGAAAGCGGAGAAGATATTTGGACGTGTTGATCCAGGGCAGGTGGTCATTGATGAGGTGACCGGGCAGATCATCACCTTTATTGCCACGCCCAGAGTTAGCTGGATCGGGTTGATTGTCGGTTTCATCCTGTTCCGCGCCTTCGACATCGTAAAACCTTTTCCGGTCAGGTGGGCCGAGCGATTTCCGGGCGGCTGGGGTATCATGTTAGATGATGTAGTCGCGGGTCTTTACAGTCTGATAGTGCTTGCAATTCTGGGGCGCTTGATCAAATGAGCTTGTGGAAGAAGTCAGATAAACCGGATCCTCCTGCTGCTAAGAAAGGGCCTGCTACGGAAAAACCGTTGATTGAACGCGTTACTCCGCGCGCGGCCATTCCTGGCGGGGAAATCTGTATTTCCGGCCGGGGACTCACTCAAGACGGTCGCGGCAGGCCCCAAGTGCGGTTTGGCGACCAGCCCGGAAGCTTGCTCCTCAGCTCTCCCAGTCGGCTCGTGGTGCGAGTCCCCGAAGGGGCGTCCAGCGGTGACGTAACTGTGGACACGGGAGCTGGAGTGAGCGCAGCCGCTTCTGTGGCCGTGGGAATCACCATCGCCGAGAACCTGCACCCCGTGGCGAATCCCGCTATCGATGCTGCCGGGAACACTTTCACGACTTTCAGCGGCAGCCGGGGACAGAAGGCTCCCGTCTCCGTATTTAAGATCGACCGGGAACGGGTCGTTCGCCCCTTCCTTCACGATTTGGTGAACCCCACGGGTTTGGCTTTCGATCGCGCGGGTTATCTTTATATTTCCAGCCGGATGGAAGGGACAGTTTACAAAGTAAGTCCGGACGCCCATCGTGAGATTTACGCGGAAGGCATGGGAGTCGCCACCGGAATTGCCTTCGACAGCGAGGAGAACTTGTACGTCGGCGACCGAACGGGCACTGTATTCAAGATCAGTCGTGACCGGCAGATTTTCGTCTTTGCAACCATCGAGCCGAGCATAGCCGCATATCATCTCGCTTTCGGCCCCGACGGCAATCTTTACCTTACAGGGCCGACTATTTCCAGCTTCGACCACGTGTTCTGCATCTCTCCATCCGGAGAAGTGACTTCGTTCTATCGCGGCCTGGGGCGCCCGCAAGGTTTGGCTTTCGATAGCGATGGTAACCTCTACGTCGCCGCCTCGGTGGCCGGTGAGCGGGGGATTGTACGCATCACGCCCCAGGCCCAAGTGGAACGTGTCGTGTCGGGTTACGGCATCGTGGGCATAGCCTTCACGCGCCAGCAGTCGATGGTTGTCGCCACCAACAATTCCTTGATCGAGCTTCCCGTCGGCATTCGGGGGAAGGCGCTGATTTAGTAACAAATGCATGCTGAAATCATTGCCGTCGGCTCGGAGCTTTTAACCCCCCTTTACTTGGACACCAATTCACTCTTCCTCACGGAGCGGCTGAACGCCTTGGGGATTGAGGTGCGCTTCAAAACGGTGGTGGGAGACCGCGCAGACGATCTGGCGACCGTCCTCAAGGAAGCGCTCTCCCGCTCTGCATTGATCATCCTGACAGGTGGCCTCGGTCCTACTGAAGATGATCTCACGCGGCAGGTGGTGGCGGAAGTTCTGGGCCTGGGCTTGCGCGAAGATCCCGAAATCCGCCGGCATATTCAGGAACGCCTCGCCCGCTTCGGACGGCCGATGGCGGAAAACAACCTTCGGCAGGCAATGCTCCCCGAAGGAGCCACATGGCTCGAAAACAAGCACGGAACCGCGCCCGGCATCTGGATTGAGCACGCTCACAACCTTATCGTGCTGCTGCCGGGCCCGCCGAACGAGTTAGAGGCGATGTTCGCTGCCGCTTGCGCGCCTCGGCTGGCGCAGGTCTCGCAGGGGCAGAGGATTAGGACTCGCGTTTACAAGGTGGTGGGCCTCCCCGAATCCGAAGTCGATAAACGCGCCGCAGCGGTTTACAAAACCTATGAGAATCCCACCACTACGATTTTGGCCAAGCCTGGCGCTATCGAGATTCATCTCCGCGCCCGTGCGCCGAGCGACGCTGAAGCGGATGCGTTGTTGGCAGAATTAGGTGACAAGATCGAGCTTGCATTGGGGGAATACATTTTTTCCACGCGAGGGGAGTCGCTGGAGGAAGTTGTGGGGATGTACCTGATGATGCGCCGGAAAACCCTGGCCGTGGCGGAGAGCTGTACCGGCGGCCTGCTTGGCGAGCGGCTCACGCGCACCCCCGGCAGTTCCGGCTTCTTCCTGGGCGGGGCCATTTGTTATAGCAACGCGCTGAAGACCAAATTGGCGGGTGTGCCGGCGACCTTGATTGAGGAGCATGGCGCCGTTTCGAGGCCTGTCGCCCAAGCCATGGCAGAAGGAATCCGCGCACGAACGGGTGCGTCCCTCGGAGTGGCGATCACGGGAATCGCGGGACCGGCGGGCGGCTCGGATGAGAAGCCGGTGGGCCTGGTTTTTATCGCCCTTGCCGATGAGCGTGGGACGCAGGTTCGGGAATTCCGTTTCCCCGGCAGTCGCGATAGGGTGCGCTGGTGGGCCACGCAAATGGCTCTTGAAATGATTCGCAGGAGGGTCAGGGACTAGGGACTGGGGGCGAGGGAGTAGATGCGCGCATTCATCGCGATCGACTTGCCTGAAAACATCCGCGCGGCAGTGCGTAGTACGCAGGCTTCATTCCGTTCCGCGTCACCCGATGCCCGTTGGACCCAACCGGAAGGCATCCATTTGACGCTCAAATTCCTGGGAGAGGTTTCTGATCGGAAGGTGAGGGAAGTGTGCGATAGCTTGAAAAGGCTGGGCAAGTTCGAAGCCTTCGCCATCGGATTGAGGGGATTTGGTTTCTTTCCCGATGCGCGGCATCCACGGGTATTCTGGGTAGGAGTGGAGGCGCTCGCCGGTCTCAGTCGACTCGCCGAGCAGATCGAAGAAGCTATGCGGGCCAACGGGTTTGCTCGCGAGGAGCGGGCCTTCCGGCCTCACCTGACGCTGGCACGGTTCAGAGTGCCGCAACCGCAGCCTACCCTCCAGGCGCTCCTCGCCCAACAAGGTGAGCAGAAACTGGGAAACTTCGAGGTCTCGGAGTTTTTCCTGTTTGAGAGTAAACTCTCTCCACAGGGAGCAGAATATCGCAAGGTGGAACGATTCCCGTGACCAGGTAGGAGTCGTGAGTCAAGATAGATCGGGCGATCGGGAGATCGGGCGATCGGGTGAATGGCGGGTGTGTTCTCCCGATCTCCCGATCCTCCGATCTCCCGATTTCCGCTGAGCGGTGACGGCTGTTAGCTGAGTGCTCAATTATGATCGGCCCGCTCACAACCCTGATTGCATACCTTCTTGGTTCGATTCCGTTCGGCTACCTCATTGTTCGCTGGCAGCGAGGAATTGACGTGCGTGCGACGGGGAGCGGCTCCATCGGCGCTACGAATGTCATGCGGAACCTCGGCGTCTTGGGGTTTGTCGCTACTTTCATTCTGGATGCCGGAAAAGGACTGCTGGCTGTCCTGCTTGCTTCCAAGATGACGTTGCAGAATCCCACGTGGGTGGCGGCAGCAGCCTTCGCTGCGGTTCTAGGTCACTGCTTCCCCGTTTGGCTTAGATTTCGAGGTGGCAAAGGTGTGGCCACCGGGGTCGGCGTCTTCATCGCCATCGCCCCTTGGCAGGTTGTGCTCGTGCTGGTCATCTTTGCGGTCGTGGTGGCGATCTGGCGTTATATTTCGCTCGGATCCATTGTCGCCACGGCAGCTTTCCCCGTCTTGGTCTATCTCATGAAGCAGCCGCCGATCCAAGTGGTCCTTGGGGCCGCGGGAGCAGCCCTTGTCATCATTGCGCGCCACCATGCCAACATTGTTCGGCTGCTCAAGGGGACGGAAAGTAAGGTCGGGCAGAAGAAGGCAGTAGGCAGTAAGCAGTAAGCAGACGTCAGTTGTCCGTTGTCAGTGGTCCATGGTCAGCGGTTCGTAGTCTAATGGCTCGTTGTCCACTGACGGCTGACGGCTGATAGCTGAGTGCTAATCACGACTGACAACTGACGACTGAGAACTGGCCATGAAGCGAATTGCGGTCATCGGCGCCGGCAACTGGGGTACGGCACTGGCGGCTACGCTCGCCAAGACCGGCCATGCGGCCGCTTTGTGGGCCTATGAGCCGGAGATTGTCGAAAGCATTCGCGCCCGGCACGAGAATGCGCTCTTCATGCCTGGGGTGAAGCTCCCGGTGGGTGTCGCGGCAACGAATGATTTGGGCGAAGCTTTGGAGCAGGCGGAGATCGTTCTGACGGCCGTCCCCTCGCACGTGTGCTTCTCCCTATGCGAAAGAATGCTCAGTTATCTCCGGCCGGAAATGATCTTTGTGAGCGCCACCAAGGGCATTGACACGGAGCGTGTGATGCGCATGAGCGAGATAATCGAAAGCGTGGTTGGCCGGCGCTTTGCCCCCCGCCTCTGTGTTCTTTCCGGCCCCAGCTTCGCCAAAGAAGTTGCGAGAGGCGATCCCACAGCGGTGGTGGTGGCCTCGCGCGACCGCGCGGCGGCTCAGTTGGTCCAAAAGGAGTTCTCTTCAAGGACGTTAAGGATCTATACCTCGACCGATGTGATTGGAGTGGAAATCGGGGGAGCGGTCAAGAACATCATCGCCATCGCTGCGGGTGTGATTGCCGGATTGGGGCTAGGACACAATCCTACTGCGGCACTCATAACGCGAGGGCTGGCGGAGATATCGCGTCTCGCCTGCGCCTGCGGAGCAAGGCGTGAGACGCTGGCAGGACTCGCAGGTATGGGAGACCTGGTTCTCACCTGCACGGGTGACCTCAGCCGGAACCGCGCGGTGGGCGTAGAAATGGGCCGAGGGCGCAAGCTTGCGGAAATCATCGGCTCCATGCGCATGGTGGCGGAAGGCGTCAAGACAACTTATGCCACCGTGGCCCTGGCGGAGCGGAACGGGGTCGAAATGCCGATTACAACCCAGGTTCATCGCATCCTGGAAGGGCAAGTCACTCCCCGTGAGGCCATCCGGGAACTCATGGAACGGACATTGAAAGACGAATAGCCGGTAGCGCGAAGGAGGTGCTTTGCCTCACTCCGACAGCGGCGCCCGGCGACCGGGAACAGAATCTGGAAGGGCGGTGCCTAAGCTGAGGGCTTATTCCCGTCCGTCAGGTACGATAGGGCGTCAGCGATCCTTTGCTCCTCTTCAAGTTTCGCTCGCTTCCATTCCGCAAACTTATCTCTTTCTACGCTGACCTCCTCCTTTGTGCGATGGATGCGTGCGTCATACTCGGCCACGAGCGACTGAACCATAGCTTGTACCTTGCGGTTTGCCTCTTCCCTGCGCATCTCGAACTCATGCAGAGCTTTCTCTCGGGCGAGCTCGGCATTGGCCAGCACTTCGCTTCGCTGCACTGCATCGTCGATAACGTCCCTCACACGCACTCCGGCCGCTTGCAACGCCACCAGGATTGCAGCACGCTTCGCCTGCACCGGCAGGGGACACATGTGCTCGCTTTGCAGCATTTGAACGACTTTCAAGATCGTGTACTCCCCCGTGGAACGGGTGTTCACCTGTCCGCGGTATGATTCAAGCAAGGACCCTTCGAGTGACTGGACGTCGGGAACAACCGCAGTCCCCGCGGGGCAGTCGGGCAGATGAGGCGCGGACTCCGGCTCCTCTCCTGCGCCGACCATCGGTTGTTTTCCGCGTTGTGAGTCATCTCGGACTGCCAGCAACGCGCTAAACCACTTTGCTTTCATATGGACCTCCGGGTTTTGGGCTGCAACTGGTGCTGAACTGCCAAACTCGATTGGCCGCGCCCAAGGCCATGTTGGCCACCACCTGTTGAGAGTCAACGGCCTTATCAACGCAGGGCCGACAGACGTGTTCCCGAAGCGGCCCCCCAGCTCCTTGATAGAAACCAAGATGACGGCTACCAGAAAGAGAAGACCTGCTACCGCAAAAGCGGCGAACACCACTGTGAGGGACTCCGCAAATGTGTACATTCCTACGCTCCATGCGCTTTGGCTCGGCGCCGCCACCCGCAGAGCGACCCACTACCTTTTCGAGCCCGGGGGAAACGATTTGTGGCCTCTCTCTGCTGCCTGCCCCCTTCGGTTTGTTTGCAGTGGCTGCACGCTTGTCATGTCTTGGCTTTGAACCCGATCAGGGTCTAACCCCCGCTGCGGGGTGGTTGCCCTTCCGGCGTCTCGAACCAACCCTGCTGGATGGGCAGCAACCTAACACGGTGCGAACGGTTCAGCACCGCGTCGGTGTCTCTTTCCCCCTATAATGAGTTTCGGACCTTCTGATGATCTTCATGAGCCCTTTTTAACCTCCTCGGCCTCCCAGGACGAGCGTGAGAGGGTTGGGCCAGCATCTGAAAGCCGGCGCATAAAGAAGCTGACCCCTCTAAGACGTGGAATTTGACCTAAACTGGAGGGGAGAATGTCGGGTACAATACTCCTCTTCGGTCTGGGAGGAAGCCCATGTCTGTTGTCAAAGTTGGCCAATCGGCGCCGTTTTTCGGCTTGAAGACCACCGACGGCAAGAGTTACTCGTTGCAAGAGGGATTGAAGCACGGTCCGGTGCTTGCCGCTTTCTTCAAGGTAAATTGTCCCACCTGCCAGTACACTTTCCCTTTCTTGGAACGGCTTTACCAGCAACTGGGCTCGAGTGGGGTGCAAATCTGGGGAATCTCGCAGGACGGAATCAAGGACAGCCGGCGCTTCGCGCGGGATTACGCTGTGACGTTCCCCATCCTGGTTGACGATTATCCTTACCGAATCTCGCGGGAATACGGTCTCGAATATGTCCCCTCGATATTCCTCATCGCCCCCGATGGGGTGGTCGCTAAGGAAAGCGAGGGCTTCTCCAAGCGGGACCTCCTGGAAATTCAAAAGTCCCTCGCTCAAGCGCTCGCCGCGCCAGTCGGAGCCCTTTTCTCCCCGGGGGAAAACATCCCTGAATACAAGTCCGGTTGAGGGTCGAAGAACTAGGCTTGGTCCAAGCCTGGAACCACTGACTACCGTTTACCGTCCACTGCCAACTGCCTACCTTCCCATTTGCCGAGCCTTTTCAAGGATTGCCGGTCGCGCGCCTTCCATGATCTCACGCAGGTCTTCGTAACGCAGGGTACGTTGTTCGAAGGTGCGCTTCTCGAGCGCAGCGAGGAAACGGGACTCAAATTCACGGAAATATGAGCCGTAAAGGTGATAGCTGTCGGCCAAGTGGCAGTATCGCCCCACGCGGACGGGCCTAGCCGAAAGCTCTGAAACCCGGTTGGCGATCTTCTGTTGAAGTTGTACGAGGGCGAAGATATTCATGAAGGCCGCCTTGTAAGCGTCGTTCGAGCGGAAGCGCACGTTCATGCAGAGTCGAGGAGTCAAGGAATCGAGAGTCGAGGAGTCAGGAGCCTCGCCCTTTGGCTTCTCGACTCCTTGACTCCTCGACTCTTCGACTATCCTGCACCAGATGCTCTGCATACATGCGGGGTCATAGCAGTCGTTGTCCTCCCAGACCATCCAGGTCACTGCCTGGGCGCGGCGTGTGTAGGGGGTTTGCGCGAGCTTTCGGCACAGGGTCTCAATCTGGTCGAAGGGGCGAAGGGTTGGCACCCGATAAGCGAAGAGCCGTTGGTGATAAGTGTACTCCCAGCGAGTATCACCGGGGTCGCGGGTATCGCGCACCAAATGGTCCTTGATGCCCTCGCAGACTTCCATCACGTATTCCTGCAATTCTTCAGGCCCGCCGGGGAAGTCCTTGTGGATCATCGGCTCCTTGAGCGGGTCGGTGATCGTGATGAGCATCGTGGCGTCTTTGCTGGGCGGGTCGTCGGGCTTGTCGTACTGCGTCTTGATGTCACATCCCTGCCTGTAGAGCAACACTAACGACTCTTCCCAAGCGCGCGCAATGCAGTCTGCCTCAACATGTAGAACTGGTACGCCGGTCATAAGTTCTCCCCGTCCGCCAGTCGCCCCGGAGGGGCAGACCGTGAGTAGCCGTGGGTGCAACCCACGGAAAAAAAGCCCTTGGCCCGGCGTGGAATCTCTCTAGGCACATTCTTGACCCCTACGCAGTGGTCGCGATTTCCGCCAGGCCCTTATCGAGCGCAGCGAGGGCCTGATCGACGTCGGCCTTGGAGATATTCAGCGGCGGAGACATGCGAATCACGTTGCCGTAAAGTCCGCCCTTGCCCACCAGCAAGCCGTTGACTCGCGCGCGTTCCATGACGAGGTTGGTGGCTTCTGGCGCCGGCTCCTTCGTCTGGCGGTCTTTCACCAGTTCAATGCCTTGCATCAGCCCCATGCCGCGCACGTCGCCGATGAGGGTGTGTTTCCCCTGCAAAGCTTCGAGGCCCTGGTGGAAGTGATTGCCCACTTCCTCGGCATTATCCATGAGCCGCTCTTCCTCAATCAGATCGATAGTGGCCTTGGCGGCCACGCAGGTAACGGGATTGCCGCCGAAGGTTGAAATCGTGAGGCCCTTGTAAGCATCGGCAATCTCGGGGCGGGTGAGCGTCAAACCGATGGGCACGCCGTTGGCCATGCTCTTGGCGGAGGTGATGATGTCCGGCTCGACTTCCCAGTGCTCGATGCCCCACCATTTCTTTCCCGTGCGGCCCCACGCCGCCTGAACTTCGTCGGCAATGAAAAGCCCTCCGTAATTGCGCACGATGTTGGCGACAATCTTGAAATAGCCGGGCGGCGGAACGATGAATCCGCCCAGGCCTTGAATGGTTTCCGCAAGCAAGCCGGCGATCTGGCCGCTGGTGGAAGTCTTGATGACCTCATCGATGTCCTTGGCGCAATGCAGTTCGCAGCTTGGATAAGTGAGACCGTAGGGACAGCGGTAGCAATACGGGCCGGGAGCGTGCACAATCCCATAAGGAATTACGCCCGCCTTGCGCCAGGTGTACAGCCCGGTAAGCGACTTGGTCAATTGGGAATGGCCACTGTAGCCGTGGCGCAACGCCAGCATTTCATAGTTTTCCGTGTACATGCGCGCCGTGGTGATGGCCACTTCATTGGCCTCGGTGCCGCTGTTCGAGAAATAGCTCTTCTTCAACTTGCCTGGAGCAATCTGCGCCACCTTTTCCGCCAGAGCCACGATGGCCTCAGTGGGGAAAAGCGTGGAGGTGTGCTGCACGCGGTCAATCTGCTCCTTGATCTTCGCCGTCACTTTCTCATTCGAGTGGCCGACGCTGATGGTGACGATCCCGCCCAGGAAGTCGAGATATTGCTTCCCGTCCAGGTCCCAGACGTACTGGCCCTTGGCATGGTCGATCACCAACGGGTCTTTGAAGTAGGTTGTGACACAGTTGAAGATGTATTCCTGCTTCTTGCGAATGATTTCGTCTCTTGTCATGTGTGCCTCGGAAGTTCACAGTCTACAGTCGACAGTCAACAGTCAACAGTCCACAGTCAACAGTCCACCCTTCACTTTGAAATCTCAATCGGGACCCGCTTCTACTTTACAACGCAGGGCGTAAAGCATGCGAGCAATTTCCGAAATCTCAGAAATTCGTTTCTCAGTTTCCTGTCTTTGCGAGTAGCCCAGGTCGCAGCTTAGCGTGACGAGGTACTCCGTCTCTGACAAAGATCCCTCGGCTATGTTGAGGAAGCGCGCGTAGTCCTGCTTGCCTCGACGCTTGGTGCCCTCCGCGATGTTCGTGGGGACCGAAACTGCTGCGCGTCGGAGCTGCGATGTCAGGCCGAAGCGCTCATCGCCCGGAAAACGCCTAGTCAGGCGGTAGAGATTCAGAACCAGCGCATGACTTTTCTGCCAAACCTTGAGCTCGCTAAAGTGTTGCATTGGCGTCCCCTCGTCCGCGAGGCCCGAGTAAGACTCAGGGCCGTGGCGTAACTGTTAGCTGTCGACTGTCGACTGTTGACTGTCGACTCGCATTCACTTCACGTACTTATCCAACCACTCCAGCACCGTCTTATACCAAAGCTGGCTATTCTGCGGCTTCAGCACCCAGTGACCTTCGTCGGGGAAGTAAAGGAAGCGCGAAGGGACGCCGCGGCGCTGCAAGGCGGTGAAGAGTTGAAAGGCTTGCCCCTCCGGCACGCGGAAGTCGAGCGCACCCTCGACCAGCAGCATGGGCGTCTGAATGTTTTGCACGTAATTGGAGGGCGACGACTTTTCGTAGGCCTGCGGCTTCAGCCAGGGCGGCCCCCCGTGTTCCCACTCATCGAACCAGATTTCCTCCGTTTCGCCATACATGCTGCGCGAATCGTACTCGCCATCATGAGAGACCAATGCCTTGAAGCGATTCGTATGGCCGGCGATCCAGTTGATCATGTACCCCCCGAAGGAGGCACCCGCCGCGCCGACGTGATTCTTGTCAACGTAGGGCAGGTTTTCCAGGTAATCCGCCGCCATCATGACGTCCTGGTAGCAGGCGCCGCCCCAGTCGCCGGAAATCTCCTCGACGAACTTCTGGCCGAATCCCGTCGAGCCGTGGAAATTGGTCATGAGCACCACATAGCCGTGAGCCGCGAACATCTGGGCGTTCCAGCGGTAACTCCAGCCATCTTCCCAGGCGCCTTGTGGACCGCCATGAACCAAGACGATGGCGGGATATTTTTTGCCTGCATCGAAGGCGGGAGGCTTCACCAGCAAGCTCTGAATCTGTGCGGCCAGCGCCCCTGGCGTGTGCACCGATTCGACGGGATTCATGTCGAGTTCGGAAATGAGCGCATCGTTGGCGTGCGTAAGTTGAGTTGGTGTCCCTTGCGAGGCAGCGGCGCGATAGACCTCCGCGGGCTGGGTCAGGCTGCTGCGGGTCAGCACGAGTGATTTGCCGTCCGGGGTGACCTGCTGCTCATCGTTCATTCCATCCAGAACCTTCTCGACCTTGGGCTGGCTGACGGAAGTCTTGAACACCGGCTGCCGGGCGCTTTCTGGGGCGGTGAAATAAATGGTATCGCTGTCCGGAGCCCAGGCAAAGCTCAATACCCACTGATCGAAGCCGGTCGTCAAGTCCTTAATGCTTCCAGTCTGCCGGTCGTAGACGCGTAGTCGAAGCAAGTCAGATTCATAGCCATCGCGCGCTTGGGAGGTGTAAGCGATGTAGCGCCCGTCAGGCGAGTACTGTGGCGAAGCGTCGGACCCGGGATTATCTTTGGTGATGTTCCTCGCTTCGCCGCCTTTCGTGCTCACGAGGAAGAGATCGTTGTTGGTGGTCCAGGCAACGCGCGAGCCGCCCGAGTGGTTGGAGGTGAAGCAGGCCTCGGTGCCATCCGGCGAGATATCGTACCCATCGGGGGCGCCGAGAAACCAAGTGGGCGAGTCCACCGCGCCCGGGGTCAAGTCGAGTGGCGTTCCACCCTTGGCGGAGACGGTGAACAAGTGGGTATACTTGCCGTCCCGCCAGGCATCCCAATGGCGGAACAGAAGCTCGTCAATGACCCGCGCTTTCACCTTGCTCTTCTCAGCTTCCTCGAGGCGCTTTTTGTTGCACGCATCGTCGGCGCAGTCGGGGTACACCTGGGAGGTGAACAGCAGCGCATCGCCCTTGCGCGCCCAAGTCACACCATCCGCTTCGGTCGAGAGGCTGGTGAGTTGGCGCGCCTCGCCCCCATTGACCGGAATGATCCAGACCTGCGACTTGCCGCCGCGGGTGGAGATAAAAGCCAGCGATTCGCCATCCGGCGACCAGCGCGGCCGCGAATCCGACCCCTCGCCGTTGGTCAATTGCTTCGCCTCACCGCCCTCGGCGCGAATCAGCCAAATGTGTTTGACCACTTTATTGGCCTCGATATCAACCGCGCCCTGCACATAGGCGATCCAGTGCCCGTCAGGAGAAACTTGCGGATCCGAAATTCTCTGCACCTTCATCAAGTCGTCGAAAGTTATCGGACGTTTTGCATTTGCCACATTGCCCCCTAATACCAGACACAGAGTTACAGCCAGCATCAGCGATCTTTTCATAGAAACGCCCCCAGTGAACATCTCATTCATGTTTCTGAAGCAAACAGTTATACCAGAGGATTGACAGAAGTGTGGAAGGGTTTTGTCCGTGTAGGCATTCAACAGCGATCTCGATTCCAGGCCACGGGCTGGGCGCCGGTCTTATAGGCGATTATGTCTCGAAAGATCTTCCTCTGCCGCCAAGGTCATTCCGCGGTTTCGGCATTCCCCGCCGCGACTCGCCCTCGTAGCACGGTGATGGAGGCTTTGGGAAGCGTGAACGTCGCTTGGGGCCCGCCTGCCACCGTGGCGCCCACCGGAGGCCCGTCCGGATTGGCGTAGCTATTCGCGCCCTCGTCCTTCCACACGTATTGTTCGCTGCCGAAAGTCACCTGGGTTACCGTCCCCCAAAAGGAGGCGGTTCGCCGGCCCTCGGAATCTTCAAAGAGAACACGCACCGTGTGCGCATGAGTCTCGTCGCGATTCACCAGCAGCAAGGACCAGTTTCCATCGGGGCGGCGCACCGCATAGGACGTGACCAGGACGTTTCCCTCATTGTCCTTGATATCAGTCGCGGAGGGGAACATGTGATGCACACCGGAGCGGTGCAGCACCCACTCCTGGTTGAGCATATGGGCGGCGTAGTAGAAGGACGTATAGCCCTTGATGTTGAACTCTCTGTCAGCGACAAAATTCGACCAGGTGGCTGGCCCGAGGCAGCTCTGGCCGACGGGCTGGGGCTGGATTGGAGAATGGTAATAGGCCGTTCCCCCGGCCTCGAAAAAGGCGCCGATACTATCTGAGAGCCACAGCGCGGCGAAGATCTGACTCATGGGGCCGGTAAGCCGCCAAGAAATGCCGCTTTCAGTAACCATCAACGGCACGTCTTTGGGCACACCATCTTCTCGCCACACCTGGAGGATGTGCTTTATCAATTGCGGCTCCTGGTACAGACTCTTCCAGGAGATGTCGCAGGGCTCGAAGGGATAATGTTCGAAGGAGACAAACGCCAGGTCATTGAGGCGGCCGTGCGTCTTCAAGTAATCCACGAAACGGCCCAGCCAGGAGGTGCGGCCCTGAGCGTCAGGCCATACTCGGATGTCCTCGTTTACGCCTTCAAAGATCGGCCCGCCCAGCTTGAGTTTGGGATCCACCTTGTGAATCGCCGCAGCCCACTGGATGTAAAGCGCGCCGTAGTCTTCGGGCAGGGCGTGCTTGCCGTCCGGCTCCTCCCCCATTTCAACATAAGCGATGGGATAGCCCCGCTTCTCGATGTAGGCGAGCTGCGCGGCGGCATCCTCCGGCGTAGCATAGAGTAGGGTAACCGGAATCATTGCCGGTAGGTTGTTGGTGATTCCGCTGGTGAAGAATAGGTCGAAGCCGGTGTGCTCGTAGGGTCCTCCGGCTTCGACGTCCGCAGCGGAGTGCCAGGGGTCAATAGACGAAGAGGAATATGCAGGACTCTCACGGCCAGAGGGGCGGGTAGCGTCTTTGCTGACATCCACAAAGACGCCACTCGCGCTCACGCGGCCAGCCACGATGGACTTGATAGCATATCCGACGCAGTTGCGAACATCGCCCGATCCGTGCTCGTCGCAGGTATTCGAGGACTCCGTCATCCAGACGCGCAGGTAGCGGGTCGCCACAGGCGTGTCCCCAAACTTGAGTGTTACTGTGCCGCCGCGCGCGTCCTTCACCGCCCCCGATGGGAAGGTTTTCCACTCCCCCTGAGGGCCGTCGTCGAAATCGAGTGCGTCTGTTCCCACCCAGTATTCCACCTGATAAGTTCTGGCGTAGGGATCGGCCCAGGCGATGCGAACGGCGTTGACAGGGCGCTCCGCTTTCAAATCCATAACCACCCACTGCGGGTGCAAGGCGTCGCTCTCCCCTGTGAACTTGCTGGTGAGGTACGGGTTGCTTTTCCAATAGCCAGGGTGGGGGCTCTGCATCGGCCGGTCATCGCCAGCGGAGAAACCACGATGGGGCAAGGCGTAGGCGAGAATATAACGGATGGGCTCCTTGAGCTCCGGACTACCGGTAAAGTATCCGCTCTTATGCGCCGGATCGCTCCAGGTCCCATTCTCGTTCCAGTGCCAGGCGGTCATACGCAGTTCGGTGTTGTTGCGATAAGTGATGGGACCCCAGCCGGCCGAGAGAGACTCCTCGAGGATGTGCGGGGTATAGATTTTATCAATTTCGTATCGAGACAGGACGTCGATCGAGCTCCCGAGGGCGCTGTCGGGATCGAAGGAGTTGATGACGTGGCTCGGCGTGGCATCCACGCGCACCGTTCCCACATCCTCATTGGTTTGGGCGGAAGCTGGCACCTGAATCGACAGTAGGGCGGCCAGGAGTCCGCCCGCAATAGCGCCTCGTCCCATGATCAATTCTCCTTACTAGGACTGTTTTCAGCGGAAAATTATAGCACGCGGCCGCATTGTAGGGGCGGGCCTTGTGGCCGCCCGCGCGAGCATCCACATTCCCCCGGCCCGATTAAGTAGTATCTACGTTGTGGAGGAGATGCGCACAGAACAGCCCCTCGCCCGGCCCGCACCGGCCGAAAAAGGCGCCGGTGGGGTCCACCCTATCCCCCAAGGGCGAGAGGGGGGTACGTGTAGTAACCGGAAGGGAGAACGGGAAAAAACCCGCCCCTCTCAAGAACAAAGTTGCGTCAAGAGTGGGAGAGCGCATAGAATTCAAAGGTTTTAGTCTGGGAGGTGCAACCGATTGCAATTCTTCAAGTCGCTTTCCTTGAGACTCGGGCATGTGCTGGCCCTCTATGGCGGGGGGCTCTTCGTCCTGTCGTTCCTGGATTCCTCTTTCATTCCATTTCCGGGCCTCAACGATTTGGCGCTTATCGTTCTGGCCAGCCAGCACCCCGCTCGTTCGCCGTTTTATGCCTTGTTGAGCATCCTTGGTTCGCTCTTAGGGTGTTTTGTTATGTATGGTATCGCGCGCGGAGGGGGAAGGTTAGCCGGTGGCCGTTCCGGGTCGACAAAATGGAATCGCGCCCGTCGCTGGCTGGAGCGCAATGATTTTGTGGCCATGCTGGTTATGGCCTTGCTGCCTCCCCCCGCCCCCCTGAAAATCTTCGTTATCGCCGCTGGAGCTATGCGCATGAATGTGGTGAACTTCGCCGCCGCGTTACTGGTGGGGCGCACCTTGAGGTTCGCGTTTGAGGCTTGGCTGGGAGCGCGATACGGCGCCGAGGCGGAAGCTTATTTGAGGAAAAACCTCACCTGGGTCTCCCTGGTGACGATCCTCCTCGTGATCCTCTTGACGCTTCTTTCCCGCTGGTGGAAACGCCGCCGGCCCACCTCAGATCCCTCGGACTAAGGTCCAGCCGGTGGGGGACTCTTAGGGCGTGTCATTCCGAGGAGTCCCGATCTGATCGGAACGACGAGGAATCTCGCACTGTCTTGAAAACACTCAGAGCGAGATTCCTCTCCGTCGGCTGACGGATCGAAAGGACAGCATAGGCAGGGTTATCCCACAGGCTCTCGTGGCTCCACCCATGGAAATCAAAGTCAACCCTTCGTCGCCCCCGCGCAGGCGGGGGGCCATCTGGATTCCCCCTTTCGCGGCCTGTCGCCCGAAGGCTCTAGGCTGCAGGGCGGGAATGACGTGATTTTCGAGAGAGTGCATCTTACTTCTCGCCGCTCGGTGCCTCGATTCCTCGACCTGTAAAACTGAAGGATTCCGAGTGCACGCGCAAGGCCTTGTCCAGTTCGATTTCTGCGAGGAAGCCTCGGGCTGCAGAGTTCGTGTAGAAGCGCAGGTCACGGATCCGCACATCAAAACCCTCCTCGTCTTCCTCAGTCTGGGCCCAGGGGAACCTGGCGAAATCCATGAAGATACGTCCCGTGCGAGTTTTCAGGGCTGAGTCGAGAGCGGGTGAGGCCTGGGGTTTATGGAATTGCAGGGCGGAGCGCGGATCTACATCGTTCGCGAGGGCGCTAGCAGGTAGGACGTTGTAGCTCATGTCGGTCTCCACCACCCCCGTCCACTGAAAGGGGTTGAATGGTGAGGGAAACGCGCCCACGCGTATAGGCTCCTGTTCGGAGTAGGTGTGCCCTTCAAGAAATCCCAGGACACGACGATGGGCAACATCTCGCAAGCCCCACAGAAATAGCAGCGCGCAGAGCGAGAAGACCGCGCCCCACGCCGGGCGGGATTTGCCCGCCCCGACTTCTTCTGAGACCAGCCGCAGCAGCGTGGGCAGGCCAAGGCCCAGGCAAAGAAGCATGAGCAGCAAAGGATCGAAGATAAACATGATGTCCCAGGCATACCAGTGCGCGCTGAAGGGCAGGAAGGGCCTGACGCCGTAGGAGTTCGTGAAGTCCATGAGAAGGTGGCTGGCCGTGCCAATCCACGCCAGGATCAAAAGCCAGCAAAAGCTGATTGGCGGTGCGGATTTAGGCTTCGCTTTTCCCCCCAGAAAGTAAATGGTCCAGGCCAACAGCAAAGCAAGTAGGCTGACCCCCAGAATCGAATGAGTGTAACCGCGGTGGTACTTGAGATAGGTGGCGCTTCCCCAGAAGCGGGAAACGAGGTCGATGTCGGGCAGGTTTGCAGCGGCAATTAGAGTTAGAGTGGCAAAGCGGGTTTTGCGGTGCAGTCCGGCATGACTCAGGGCGACGGCGGTTAGAGTGTGTGTGAGATTGTCCATTAGGGAACCAACAAGGTAAGCGCGTCTGGTACGATTTCGAACGTGGCTGGGAGTGTGCCCACCAGTTCTCCGTCGAGTTCGAAGCGGATCGTTTGGCCGGCCGCCTGGGCGGCGCAGCAGAGCTTACGCGCTTCCACTAGTTCCACATCGGGGAGGAGGAAGTGTTGGCGCGCCAGCACCAGGGCTGCGTAAAGGAAGTAGCGAGCGCGATTAGCGCTTTTGAAAAGGCACAGATTGAACCGCTCATCAAAGAAACGCGCGTCAGGCGTGAGGTGAAGCCAGCCCCCATAATTGCGGGCTCGCTGGGCGGCGGCGAAGGTGGCAATCCGATCCGGCCCATCGTCCATGCGGCAGGAAAATCCTTGGAACGGGTAGTGAAAGGCCTGCCACAAGGCTTCCGCGATGTATCCCGCGACGCCCCAGGTCGTCTTCATCTGAAACGACAGCTTATAGACGACGTGCGCATCATAGCCGATTCCCGCCACCGTCACAAAGTAGCGAGTAGGGTGGTGGTTTTGAGCCGAAGTTCCGTTTGTTGATGCCCCTTCCGCCCCCCAAGTGGCTTTCCCTAGGGGTATGCGGCGGGGCGACCAGCGTGCAAACTCGGCGGCGGCGCGAACCGGGTCGAGCGGAAGTCCCAGTTCTCTCGCCAGAATGTTGGCCGTCCCTCCCGGAAGAATGCCCAATGGCACCCGGCTGGGCGAGAGGCCATTAATAACTTCGTTAATGGTCCCATCGCCGCCGCAAACCAGAACAACCTCGGCGCCGTTTGCGCTTGCCCTCTTTGCGAGTTCGTGCGCCATGGCGGGCCGCACGGTAGGGGCCAACTCAATCTCTAGCCCCGCCTCCCGGAACACGGCCACAGCGTTCCGAACTTCTCGCTCGCGCTTCGCCGGGCGCCGCCCCGCGATCGGATTGTAAATGAGGGTGCCTTTTTTCAAAGGGAGGCCTGTGGCTGCAGGAGATGATTTAGCCTTACGAGGAGGCGCAACCCTGTCACGGTACAGCCGAGTCGAAGCGCGCCTGTGGAAGCAGGCCTACATGAGGAAGGCCCCGCTGACAACCTTCCGGGCAATAAGGTCGCCGGTTTTCTTGTCCGCGGCTCCATCCACCCACACCTTGTCGCCCACTTTCACCGACGCGAGCGAACTGCTTTTGCCGTCGTGGAGAAACTTAGTCTTTTTGTTGAGCTTGAAAGTCTGATCCATCCCGGCATTGGTTTTAGTCAATACTATCGCGTCTTTATTCAACGCCTTAACAACACCGTAAACAAAGCCCTGATAGTTGCTCCCCGCGTTACCGTGGCCTTCGGAGCGAACCGTGAGAGGTGTCTCCCCATCCATCGATACGCCCTTCCCACCCTTCTGCGCGACGGACGGAGCAGCGAACCCTGTCATGCCAATGACGAACGCCACTAGCACTTTTTGAAGCTTCAATGCGAGTTCCCCCCACCAATTCTCCTCGACTTTCCTAAATTAGCAGCCGCATCGGAGCGATGTCAAGACCGGGGAACCCGAACAAAGGTTCTGAATTATTCCAATGGGACGACGATGCCCGAAATTACCTGCTTGGCATAAAGGTCGCCTGTCTTCTTATCCTGGCGAGCCTCCACGTAAACCTGCTCGCCGACCTTCAGATCCTCCCTTGAACTTGGCTTGTTATCGTGAATGAACTTGGTCTTGGGCTGGAATTTAAAAGTTTGGTCGATGCCGGCCTTGGTTTTTTCCAGCACCATTCCGTGGGCATCGATTGTCTTAATAACGCCGTAGAGGAGGTTCTTGTACTTGGGCGCGGTGCCGGATGCGTCTCCGTACCGCCCCGTTCCCGCTACGATAGGTCCTTCCTGCGCCGTCGCGGTCCCCGCCATAACCATGCAAAGAGTAATTAGGATGCCTATGGTTCGGAGTTTCATGACTTAATCTTCTCCTACCTCTAATGAGTCGCTGCAGCGACACTAGCAGCGGGTCAGGCGGGTGTCAAGACTGAACCACAAGCGAGCCGGAAATCCCGCCGACCGGTGGGTTATAATTTCACTGGGAAAAAAACAATGGGGCGCGCCAGAAGCACTGCATGGTTGCCCCGAGCTGGGGGATAGCGTGGCCAAAGACATTAAAAAGGAAATTGAAAAACTCCGTAACCAGATCCGCTACCACGAGTATCGGTACTACGTTCTGGATAGCCCTGAGATCTCCGACTTCGAGTTTGACAAGCTGATGCGCCGGCTTCAGGAGTTGGAGGCGCAGAATCCGGAGCTTGTCACACCGGATTCTCCTACCCAGCGAGTGGGTGGCGCGCCGGCGGAGGAATTCCCCAAGGTGCGCCACTCCACGCCTATGATGAGCCTGGACAATACCTACTCGGTGGAGGAGCTCAAGGACTTCGACCGGCGGGTGCGCGAGCTCTCGGGTCGCTCGCGAGTCGACTATGTGGGGGAATTGAAGCTGGATGGCCTCTCCATGGCCTTGACCTATGAAGACGGCCTGCTAGCCCACGGCGTCACCCGGGGCGACGGTGTGCAAGGCGAGGACGTCACCAGCAACGTAAAGACCATCCGCTCGGTGCCTCTCCATATTGACCCCAAGAGGTTGCAGGTGCTCGCCAATCCCAGGCGGTTTGAGGTTCGCGGCGAAGTCATCATGCCCCTCAAGGCGTTCGAGCAAACGAATGCGCAGCGCGAGGCTGCGGGGGAGCCGCGCTTTGCCAACCCGCGCAACTCCGCCGCCGGCTCCATGCGCCAACTCGACTCCCGCATCGTGGCCCAGCGCAAGCTCGACATGTTCATTTATTACCTGCTCGTGGAAAACCGCGAGCCACTTCCCGAACACTGGCAAAACCTCGAGGCCTTGGCCAAGATGGGTTTCAAGGTGAACCCCAACAGGCGCTTGTGCAGATCGTTTGACGAGTTGATGGCCTTCATAGGGGAATGGGAATCGAAGCGAGACAGCTTGGAATACGAGATCGACGGTATCGTCGTGAAAGTGAACGATATTCGCTTGTGGGAAGAACTCGGCGCCACTGCCAAATCCCCGCGCTGGGCCATCGCTTATAAATATGCCCCGCGGCAAGCGAAAACGCGGGTTTTGGCGATTCGTCCGCAAGTTGGCCGAACCGGGACCCTCACTCCTGTGGCTGACCTCGAGCCGGTGGACGTGGGGGGTGTTACCGTGAGCCACGCCACCCTGCACAACATGGATGAAATCGCGCGCCTGGGGGTCAAGGTGGGCGACACGGTGCTCCTGCAGCGGGCGGGGGAGGTGATTCCGCAGGTTGTCAAGGTGGAAGTGCACGCGAAGGAGGGCAGCGAATTTCGCATGCCTAAGCAATGTCCTGTCTGTGGAGGGGAGGTACACCGCGCCGAAGGTGAAGTGGCTTACCGCTGCGTCAATTTGGCTTGTCCGGCCAGGCTTAAAGAATCCCTGCTCTATTTCGCCGGGCGGCGCGCCATGGACACTGATGGGTTGGGAGAAGCCCTGGTGGACCAACTGGTGGACAAGGGACTAGTCCACGACGTTGCCGATCTTTATAGCCTGACCCACGAACAAGTGGCCAATCTGGAGCGAATGGGTGAGAAATCAGCAAGCAACCTTCTGGAGGAAATTGACAATAGTAGAAGGGCGAGCTTGGCGCGCCTGATCTTTGCCCTGGGCATTCGTTTTGTGGGCGAGCGCACCGGCCAACTCTTGGCCGACCATTTTGGCGCGCTGGACAAGCTCGCCAGGGCCAGCGAAGAGGAACTTCTGGAGGTCGAAGAGGTCGGTCCAAAAGTTGCGGAGAGCATCCGCGAGTTCTTCACCGAACCACGGAATCTCAAGGTCATCGAGAAACTTCGCAGAGCGGGTTTGCAGTTCGAGCAGGCGAGAGTCCACAGGCCCGAAGGCCACCTGGCCGGAAAGCAGTTCGTGCTCACCGGCACGCTGCCTCGCTATTCCCGCGACGAGGCCAAGAGAATGATTGAAGAGGCCGGCGGGCGCGTCACCGGCTCCGTCAGCAAGAAAACGGACTACGTGGTGGTGGGCGCCGATCCTGGATCGAAGCTGGAAAAGGCCCGGTCGCTGGGCGTCAAAACGATTGAAGAGGGTGAGCTGATCAAGCTGCTGGGCCGGTAGCATTTTATGACGCTTCTGTTGACCGTGGAGCCTCGCCCGGCCCGCCTCTCTTGCGGAAAGGCTCTGCCTTTCCGGGCCTTCGTTTTCCCATTGCTGGTTTTTCGGCGAGGGTGGCCCTCGTCTGACGTTTTTGACATTATAACGCTTTAACGGTATAATGCCTCCATGAGAAGCTTGCAGAAAAGAGCCACCGTTTATTTCGATGCCGAACTCCATCGCGTTCTGCGGATCAAGGCTGCGGAGACTGACCAGCCGATTTCCAAGATTATCAATGATGTGGTGCGCCGGAGCCTCGCGGAGGATGCGGAGGATCTGGCAGCATTCGACGAGAGGGCGAAGGAACCGAACCTGTCCTTCGAGGCTGTAGTCAAGGATCTGAGGAAGCGTGGGAAGCTATAAGACCCTTATTAAGCCTTCCGCAGTGAAAGAGATCGAGGCGATTCCGCAAAGGGAGCGCCAGCGTATCGTCGCTCGAATCCAGGGACTTTCCAGCAATCCGCGGCCGCCTGGCTGCGAGAAACTGTCCGGGCAGGATAAGTTTCGCTTGAGGCAAGGCTCTTACAGAATCGTTTACTCCGTTCATGATGACGAGTCTTCCGTATTGATTGTAAAGGTCGGACACCGGAAAGATGTCTATCGGTAGTGGTTTGACTGCCAGCGCGGATTCCCGGCGCGCCGCGGCTTTTTCGCCGGTAAGAACGAAGAGCCGCAGACCGCAATGGCGGCGGCCTGCGCCACTTCTTGGCCGGTCTTTGCCACCTCTACATTGCCCTCATTCTTAATTTGCGATACTTTATCACCCGGCCGATTGGTCGTGCACTTAGCCCACACCGAACCATATGGTGAATCCAATGAGGAAGCGAAACGTCGGATTCATAGTCGTGTTGCTGCCCTTGTGCCTCCCTGTTTTTGCGACGGACAAGAAGGATTTAGCAGAACGATATAAAGGGAAGTATCTTGTTGTACTTCAAGAGGGCTTGGCAGTCGGCATGTGCGCCGATCTTCCCGCGGTCCCGTCAGGAATTGCTCTTGATGTCAGGATCACCGGCGATTCCGTCGATCTTAGTCCGCAAGCCGGCGCGGGTGCCGGCATGACTGGCTGCGGAGAGATCATCCCCGAACCTCTGCACAAGGGAGAGATTATCTTTGCCAAGTTTACTTGGTTTCGACGGCTCAAAGGAGGCTTCTTTACTATCACTGTCCAAACCGTATCGCCGCACCAAGTCAAGCGGAGCGAAGGCGCCTCCCGTCATGAGCATCTGAAGTATGGCAAGGCCGACCTTATCTTTGAGACGAGCGATACCAAGGACTATGATGCTGTGGCTGCGCTGGTTGAGAAGTGGGTGAGGCCCTTCGACACACGGGCGGAGGCCGCTCAGTTCGGAAACACTGCCAGCGGCGTATATGTTAAAGAAGTGAAGTTGGGCATGTCCTTCGCCGAGGTTGAAGCAGCCCTGGGGCCCCCACAGACTCGCGCCGACCTGGGCGACAAGGTGCTCTACAAATACAAAGATATGACGGTCGAGTTTCACGATGGCAAGGTCACCGATGTGAAATGAGGTCAACTTGGACATACACCATCGATGCTGCACAATCTTAGAAATGTCAGGCCTTCTTGGAATCCCGGCCCTAGTCCTAGTCCTGGCCCTATCGTCGGCCTTTGCGCAGGGTCCGAACCAAGCCTCCAACCAAGCATTAAAGGGTCCCTGGCTGGACAAGAGTTTGTCACCGGACAAGCGAGCCGATTTGCTCATTGAACAGATGACACTCGATGAGAAGATTGCTCTCGTTCATGGATTCGACGTCTGGAACTATTCTGCTCCCCCGCAGTGGCTGGGCGGGGCGGGCTGGGTCCCCGGGATCCCTCGACTGGGCATCCCTGATCTCCAGATGACCGATGGAAGGTCCGGCGTTGCCAACACTGGTGGACGCGGACGGTACGCCACCGCCTTGCCTTGTGCGCTTGCTTGCGCGGCGAGTTGGGACTTGAACGTGGCGTATGAATACGGAGCGCTGGTCGGCAAGGAGGTCCGTGACCTCGGCTTCAATGTGTCGCTCGGCGGCACAGCCAACCTCATTCGGGAGCCGCGCAACGGCCGGAACTTCGAGTGTTTCGGCGAGGATCCCATCCTGATCGGCAAGATGCTCGGTCGAGAGCTGAAAGCCACTCAGGAGCAGCAAGTGGTGGGTAACATCAACCGCTACGCAGTGAACGACCAGGAAACGGCGCGCTTCACCATCAATTCCGTAATCGACAAACGCGCCATGCAGGAAAGCGATTTGCTGGCTTTTGAGATCGCGATCAAGGAATCGGACGTGGGCACGGTGATGTGCGCCTATAATCGGCTCAACGGCGACTACTGCTGCGAGAATGGTTACGTGCTGACTGATGTCCTGAAGAAGGCCTGGGGCTATAAAGGCTGGGTCATGTCCGACTGGGGCGCTACTCACAGCACGGTAAAGGCGGCCCTGGCCGGGTTCGATCAGGAAGAGCCTGGCGGTCAATATTTCGGAGGTGCGCTGAAGGCGGCAGTGGAGAAGGGAGAGGTGCCGGAGGCGCGCCTCGACGATATGGTGCATCGCATCCTGCGGACGGAGTTTGTGTGCGGGATTTTCGATAACCCGCCCGCCCCCAGGCCGGTCAATCCGTTTACCGGCGCAGAGGTGGCGCAGCGTGTGGCGGAGCGCGCCATCGTGCTGCTCAAGAACAGCAATAGCCAGTTGCCTTGGAGGGTGTCGGCAATCAAAACTATTGCCGTCATCGGCTCGCACGCGGATGTAGGCGTGCTCTCCGGGGGCGGCTCGGATCAGGTCGATGCAGCCGGCGGCAACGCCGTTCCCCCAGCAAGCGTGGGCAACGCTGGCGCAACCGATAGCTCACGAGCTCCCGCCGGCGTTTGGCATCCCTCCTCGCCGCTGAAAGCGATTCGCGCCAAGGTGCCGGCGGCCAAGGTGGAGTATGACCCTGGGACAGACTTGGCAGCGGCAGCAAAACTGGCTGCGGCGGCGGATGTGGCAATCGTGTTCGTTCATCAGCACACGACGGAAGGGCACGACGTGCCGAATCTCTCCCTGCCCGGCAACCAGGATCATTTGGTCAGCCAAGTCGCTGCCGCCAACCCGCGCACTGTCGTGGTGCTGGAAACCGGCGGCCCCGTGCTTATGCCGTGGATTGACCTTGTGAGTGCAGTCCTCGAGGCCTGGTATCCGGGTATTCGTGGCGGAGAGGCCATCGCCAACATCCTGTTCGGTGACGTGAACCCCTCGGCCAAACTGCCGGTCACTTTCCCGAAAAGCGAGGCCGACTTGCCCCATGGCGCGATTGCGGAAGCACCCGCTCCGGCCGCCGAAATCAACTACACCGAAGGGCTCAAGGTCGGTTACAAGTGGTTCGATGCCGCGGGCAAGGAGCCGCTCTTCCCATTCGGCTTTGGTCTTTCTTACACTACTTTTTCCTATTCCGAACTCAAGATCACACCGGGAAGGGAAACGCAGGTGAGCTTTCACGTCACCAATACGGGCAAGCGTGCTGGGGCGGAGGTTGCGCAAGTCTATGTGTCGTTGCCGCCCGGCGCTGGCGAGCCGCCCAAGCGCTTGGTTGCTTGGGAGAAGATTCAGTTGCGGCCGGGCGAGACCAAGCCCGTCACCTTGCGGCTCGATCCATACTACTTGAGTATCTTTAGCGTCACCAAGGACGGCTGGGAGCTGGCGCCTGGCGAGTATAGGGTCTACGTTGGCGGATCTTCTCGCAACACGCCCCTCAGCGGGACGTTGATTATGGGCAGCGATTGATGAGTCGGGGGGTTGAAGTTTGTGCGCCGCTGTGGGTCAGAATGCCGAGTTGTTGGTGACCACCACCTCGCACAGGGGCGAACCCTTCTGACTCCTGTCTTCTGACTCCTGCTTTGTTACCTCGAGTTCAGCCAATTCAACATCGCCTCCGCCTGCGTTGCGGGGACGCCTTCTGCCCAAATGCACTGGTCGCCTTTGCGGAGAAGGATGACCTGTCCGTTGGCGGCCGTGCCGATGAAAAGGTCGCTGGTGGAGCGCTGATCGGGCTTGAGTTCGGTGTACTTCCGAGCCAGAATGGCATCGTAATCGTGAAAAAAGGCAAGAGCGGACTCGGCGCTCGACCAGCGGGTTTGTGAAACCAGAACGTATGGTTTGTCTCCGCCTGTGAGTCCAGTGCTCCGCTCGCCGGCAGCCTTTTCGTACAGCAAATAGCGGTCGGCAAGCCAGCCTGTAGCCACGGACTTCGCCTCGTCCTCGGAAATGAGCTGGCCCAGCAACGCATAGTAGCCCAGCTCACCCATAGTATTCTCCGCCAGAAAATTCACTCCATGCATTCCCGCAAGAGGGGCCGGGTGGGCTAACGAAAGCTTGGCCAGTGGTTGCTTCTCGAAGTACACCTTCGGGTCGAAAATCTCCTTGGTGGTGCTGGGCGGATCGTCGAATAACGAGTTCAACCTTTTCCATCCGCCCGCTTGCAGCCCGTATTGCATGAAGCCCATGCCCTCGATATACGGGAAGAGGGCCTGGAAGCGAAAGAAGAAAGGGGCCTGGGTGAAGGCGGGGAACTCTGCGAATTGCTGTTGGATGATGGGGGCCATGAGCGGCTCGAGCGAGGGCATGTCCTCCAATTTCATCGGCGCAATCACTTCCTGAATCATGGCGGCGGTGGCGTGGCCTTCCACCACGGCCTGGCGAGCGCCCGAAGCATCGTCATCCGAGCGGACGGCCTTGAGGAATTTCTCCAGGTCGAAGTTCTGGTCTTGAAGCGCGTGGGTCAGCTCGTGGGCCAATACGAGGCGTTGCATGTCCGGCTCGACCCAGTCGGCGATAAACATGGTCTTGCGGTGAGGATCGTAAAACCCCGCCGCCTGTTCGGTGTAAAAGCCGATCAGGAATTTTTCCAGATTGAAGCCGGGCGGCACTAGGCCGAAGGCCTCGAGCGTCGCTTCCTGGATGTGGATTTCTTGCGGCGTCATATCCGTGTGGAGAGTATCCGACATGTACTTCGAGATTTCCGCCTTGTTGATCATCTCTTTCTTGAGCGGCGCCTTGATCGGGAGGCCAGTAAGTTCGCTCATCTGGCGAAAAACCGTGTCGGCCTGGGAAAGAAGGTCCGGGGCGCCTTGCCCGGCGGTCCCCAATCGGGCTGTTGAAGCTGCATAAACCAGAAACAGGAATGCGAATACAGGCAACACCTTCAACATTGCCCGAGGTCCTTTGGTCGTCGCGCTGGGGGAATTCATGATGCCTTGATGGCCTCCATAAGCAATTGACTCGCTCCCAGTTTGAAGGGGTCCTTGTTCAACGAAGCGTAACTTTCCACTCGAGCAAAGCCTGCCTCCTCGAGCATTTGGCAGATTTCCCGATAAGTGTAAATTCGGTGCCACCCGGTGCGCATTTCCTCTTTGCCATCGCGGACGAACGTGTAATGGGTAATCATCCGTCCTTGTACGTGATCGAACTCATTTTCTTCGAGAAAAAGAATGTCACCTATCTTGGCCCATTCACGCTCACAGAAGTTGGGCAGGCGCGACTCCGCGTTGCCGCTGGCATCGAGCACTAGCCTGCCTCCCGGCTTGAGGGCGCGCGCTAGGGATTGCAGCATGGCGGTGTTCCCCGCGTCGTCGAAATAGCCGAAGCTATTGCCCCAGCAAATGACGCCGTCAAAATCCTCCACGAAGCCCAGCGACCTCACATCCCCATGCTCAAAGGATATCGTCAGGCCGCGCTGCTTCGCCTTGGTCCGGCCAATTTCAAGGAAGTCTTGTGCAAAATCCACCCCGGTCAATTGATAGCCCTTCGCCGCCAACTCTCGCGCGATGCGCCCCTCGCCACAGGGGGCATCGAGGATGTGTGCGCCGGGGGGCAGTTGGAGCAAGCCGCTGATGAACTTTGCCTCGGCGCGCGTATACTCTTCCGGGATGGCTTGTTGCCACATGTCCAAAACAATGCCTGAAAAGAACGTCTCCCACCATTCACTTGACATCTACACCCCCCCCTGCCCGCATTCGCGGCATCGCGGCCCGCCACCAGGGCCGCCCCTACAACGCGGTTATTTCACACCCCCCTCCCCACGAACCGTTTGACCCGCTTCCTACAGCAGATTATCATGAATCTTGTGCGAGCAAGCCGGGTGATCGCTGCCTCGCCCTGGCGCCCCGATTTATCGGGGCAAGCAGGGGCGGGGGAGAGGAAAGTCCGAACTCCACAGGGCACCGTGCTCGCTAACAGCGAGGGTTGGAGGGGGATGTCCCTCAGCGTTGGACCGTACGCCTCCAACACGGAAAGTGCCACAGAAAATATACCGCCCCGATCTATCGGGGTAAGGGTGAAAAGGTGCGGTCCCGATGAATAGGGAATCAAAGCAAGAGCGCACCGCTCCGGTGGTGACACCGGGGGCATGGCAAACCCCACGCGGAGCAAGACCAAATAGGGGAGGAGGAGCTGCCCGCTCCGCTACAACTCCCGGGTAGGTCGCTTGACCCCGCCAGCAATGACGGGGCTAGATGAATGATCACCGTCCCGCCTGCGCGGGAAACAGAATTCGGCTTACAGGCTTGCTCGCGCTTCTTAAGTAGAATCAGCCGCTTGCCTTCGCAGAACAGGCCTTAGCTCCTGCTTTTGGATGGACAGAGCTCGGTGATGGCGGACGCTACTACTTGAGCTCCGTGAGATCTTCCGCGGTTAACTCAGCCTGGGCCAGGATGGACTTGATAGTCCTTGGTGCCAAGTCCCCGGCATGCAGGGGGATCACCACGTGGAGATGGGGCTTGTTAGGATGGCGGAGGTTAACGTGGCTTCCGGTTTGGTGGTGAATGTAGAATCCCTCTCTCAAGAGGGCTTTTAGCACTCTCTTAGATGTCGCGCGAGGCAGCCTTACCATTAAACGCGTACCGCAAGCCGTAGCTGGGCAGTCTCCCGCTCAACGGGAACAGGCTCTTTGACCTTCTTTAGTCCCTCGATGTAACAGCGAACAGCGTCCTTAGCCATCCGGCGGGCATGTTCCAGATCCTTGCCCTCAGTCACTAGCCCTGGCAGCGCTGGCACCACCACCGTGTAACCACCATGCTCATTAGCTTCGAAGAATGCTGTGTATTTGTAGATCCTTCCCCTGTGGTCCTTCATGTTCAAAGCCTACCACGGCCTCGCTTAGGAGGCAAACACTAGGTGGTGACAGGAATGACCAGAAGCTAGACTCGAACCCGCAAATCGGGGATAATCTCCCTCTTGCGAAACCATATTTCACCTATCGTGAGGGCGCCTCAACTGGCTTCACCGCGTCAACAGGGAGGATTTATGCGTCAAGTGCTGCCGGCATGTTTCGTCATGCTTTTCGCCTTGAATCAGGCTTTTTCAGCGGCCTCCGGCCCGCTGCTTCTTCAAAGCCCCACGCTCAGCAAAACCCAGATCGCCTTTGCCTACGGCGGCGACATCTGGATCGTGAGCCGCGCGGGCGGTGACGCTCGGCGCCTGGTCACGGGCACCGGCATGCTGAGCGGCCCTCACTTTTCCCCGGACGGCTCCATGATCGCCTACACCGGCGATTATGAAAACAACATCGACGTCTATGTTGTCCCCGCCGAGGGCGGCCAACCCCGGCGATTGACCTACCATCCGAGTGCGGACCTGGCCATCGGCTGGACTCCCGAGGGCAAGTCAGTCCTCTTTCGCTCGCGCCGCCTCAGTTATTCCGACCCCGACCAGCTTTTCACCGTCCCGGTTGAGGGCGCCTTCCCTACGCCTTTGCCGCTCCCTATGGCCGAGGACGGCAGTTACTCGCCCGACGGGACGCGTATCGCCTACTCACCCTCCTTTCAGTGGGAGCCGGATTGGAAACACTATCGCGGCGGGCAAACCACGCCCATCTGGATCGCCAACCTCGCTGATTCCAGCATCGTGAAAGTTCCGCGCGACAACTCGAACGACCGCAATCCCCTTTGGGTTGGCGATAAAGTATATTTCCTCTCGGATCGGAATGGTCCCGTCACTCTTTTTGAATATGACACGAAATCGCAACAAGTGAAGCAGCTCATCAAGAACGAAGGGTTCGACATCAAGCACGCCTCCGCCGGGCCGGGCGCCATTGTCTACGAGCAGTTCGGCGCGATTTATCTTTACGACCTGCATTCCGGCAAGACCAAGAGGGTGGACATCACCGTCAATGGCGACATGCCGCAGGTGCGAGCCCGCTTCGAAAAGGTGGAGAAGCAGATTCAAAACGCGCAGATTTCACCCACCGGGGCGCGCGCTGTTTTCGAGGCGCATGGAGAGATCTTTACCGTCCCCGCGGAAAAAGGCGACGTCCGCAACATCACCAATTCCCCTGCCATCGCCGACCGCGATCCCGCCTGGTCCCCGGACGGCAAGTCCATCGCCTACTTCTCCGATGAATCCGGTGAATACGCCCTGCACGTCAGCCCGCAGAATGGCCTCGGACCGGTCACCAAGATTGATCTGGGAAAACCGCCTTCGTTCTTCTACTCACCTACGTGGTCGCCCGACAGCAAGAAGATCACCTATTCCGACAAGCGGTTGAACATCTGGTACGTCGACCTCGAGAAGAAGACTCCCGTCCACGTGGACACGGACCTTTTCGAGGGTCCGAGTTTCAACACCGTGTGGTCTCCCGACGGCAAATGGCTGGCTTACGCCAAGCAACTCGATAATCACATGCACGCCGTATTCGTCTACTCTCTCGAGACCGGGAAAGCCACCCAGATCACGGATGGCATGAGCGATGCGCTCTTTCCAAACTTCGACCAGAACGGGAAGTATCTCTACTTCACCGCCAGCACGGACATCGGCTTGGTCGCGGCCGGTGACATGTCCGCCATCGACCGGCCTGTGACGCGCTCCGTTTACGTCGTGGTTCTCAAGAAGGGAGTGGCTTCGCCACTGGCGCCTGAGAGCGACGAAGAAAAAGCGGAGAAGAAATCGGAGGCTGATTCCACCAAGGAAAGTCCCAGCGACAAGGCCGGCGCAGACAAGTCCAAGGAAACCGCGGAGGCCAAGGAAAAGGAGAAGCCTAAGGAACCGCCCAAGGTGGAGATTGATTTTGACAAGATCAGCCAGCGCATCCTGGCTATGCCCATCCCGGCCAAGAACTACTTTGGGCTCTATGCCGGAAAGGAAGGCGAAATCTACCTTCAAGAGGGCCCGCCGACGATCCCCTTTGATGAGCCTCCTATCTTCACCGCCTCTAAGTTCACCCTCAAGACTCGCAAGACCGACAAGCTGGTGGAGGGCATCTCTGCTTTCGCCGTTTCCTTTAACGGTGAGAAGATGCTCTACAAGCAGGGCGAGACCTGGTTTATCAACCCCACTGAAAAGCCCCCTGAGCCGGGCAAAGGTAACTTGAAGACGGCGGGTATGGAAGTCTACGTGGACCCCCGCGCCGAGTGGAAGCAAATGTACCATGAGATCTGGCGAATTGAGCGCGACTTCTTCTACGACCCGCACCATCATGGCCTCGAACTTGGGCAGGCCGAAAAAACCTTCGCCCCCTTCCTCGATAACATCGCCAGCCGCGCGGACCTTAACTATCTCTTCCGCGAGATGCTCAGCTACATGTCCGTCGGCCACATGTTCGTGGGCGGTGGCACGCAACCTGACGTTCCCAAGATCAAAGTCGGCCTGCTCGGCGCGGACTACAAAATCGAGAACGGTCGCTATCGCTTTACGCACGTTTACGACGGCGAGAATTGGAACCCCAAACTCCAGGCGCCCCTGACCCAACCGGGTGTGGATGTAAAGGAAGGTGAGTATTTGCTGGCCGTAAACGGCCGCGAGGTGCGCGGGACCGACGAAATTTACAGCTTTTTCCTGGAGACAGCGGGCCAGCAGACGGTTCTAAAGGTTGGTCCCAACCCTGATGGCTCCGGCTCCCGCGAAGTAACCGTCGTCCCGGTCGATAGCGAGACGGGCTTGCGCAACCTTTTCTGGATTGAAAGCAATCGCCGCAAAGTCGATCAGATGACGGGCGGTAAGGTCGCGTATGTTTACGTGCCGGACACTGGTGTTGGCGGGTACACCGATTTCAACCGCTATTTCTTCGCCCAGATGGGCAAGGAAGCGGCCGTCATCGACGAGCGCTTCAATCACGGCGGCTTCCTGGCCGACTTCATCGTCGATTACCTCCGTCGGCCGATGTTGAGCAAGATTATGACCCGCGAAGGCAAAGACCAGTCTTCACCCGCTGGGGCCATCTACGGCCCCAAGGTCATGATCGTTAATCAATTCGCAGGTTCCGGGGGCGATGCCTTGCCCTGGTATTTCCGCAAGCTCGCCATCGGCCCCATCGTGGGCGAGCGAACCTGGGGTGGGCTCATCGGCATTGGCGGCTATCCCCCCCTCCTCGACAACGGCTACGTCATGGCCCCACGCGAGGCGATTTACGGCCTGAAGGGTGAATGGGAGGTCGAGAACCACGGCGTGAAGCCCGATATCGAAGTGATGATGGACCCCAAGGCGGTGCGCGAAGGCCACGATCCCCAACTCGAAAAGGCAGTCGAGACGGTGATGGAGATGCTCAAAGAGCATCCCATGCCCGAATATGCCAGGCCCGCGTATCCCAATTACCACCCGGTAATGCCGCCATTGCCGTGACGATCGCCCCGCTGCCCGTGGAGAGGGAAGGGAATTGGGAATGATAGCTCTCGCCCCTTAGGGGAGGAGGAGTGAAAAATCAAAACAGCTCACGCCAAGGCGCCAAGGCGCCAAGGCGCAAGGAAACGCGAAGCGGAAGTCCTTGTTTTTCCTTGCGACCTTTGCGAACATTGCGCCTTTGCGTGAGCCTGATTCCTCCGCTTACAGATTAATTCACATGCTCGGAGAGTGGGGAAGTTGGAATGACGCCCCTCTCCGCCCTGGGCTGGGCGTGTCCCACATCTTCTGCTGGGCACCGGGGTGCGAGCCGCCACTCTTGCCAGCTTGAGCCCCAGTGTTCGACGGAAGATATGAGTAACCATCAACCCCCTCAAGGGGGTCCGATTTCAGGTCCGATTCGAATCGGACCATCGGTCCGAGCCTGGGACTCCGATGGGGTCCCTTGGACTCCGGCGATCGGAGACCCCAGAAATCGGAGAGGGTGGTCTGCGACGGCGTTTTCTCCAGTCCGTCAGCCGACGGACAGGTCGGATGAGGGGAGGGAACTGGGAACAACAGCCCTCTCCTTTGGAGTCTGTGTGATAACCGCGCCTATGCTGTCATTCCGAGCGGAGCGAGGAATCTCGCTTTGAGTGTTTTCAAGGCCGTGCAAGATTCCTCGTCGTCCCGATCAGATCGGGACTCCCCGGAATGACATGCAAACTGGCATTATCACACAAACCCCTTTGGGGAGAGGGTGGCCTGTGACGGCGTTTTCTCCAGCCGGCGCAGGCCGGGTGAGGGGTTTCTTCCCGCCGAGCCAGCGACCCCTCACCCGCCTCGCATGCCCTCCAATCCGCCCGCACGAGCTTGATCACTCCATCACGAGGCCGAAAAGACGCGGACCCGCCGTGGCGAGTGGTCCGCGTTTTTTCCGTAGCCGTCATCGCCACCGTGCAGTGTTCTATCGTCCGTCGGCCGACGGATCGAAACTCCGCCCAGTACCATCTGGTACGGGGCTTCGGCGTCCTTTTCTTTCCGATTTCTTTATCGCCGCGCGCATGCCCGCTCGGCGGCCCGCGCTGCCCGCTTCCCTTGACAAACCTCTCAAGGTAGGCTAGTATGCTAATGGCCCCGCGCCCAGTCCCGACCCCCGGTGGGGACGGCCGCTAAGGGGCAGGGGAGAAGGGCACTATGTTGCGTTGGACCTGGAAAAAACGACTGATGAAGTTCCGATCTGGGGGTTGGTGCTGCAAAACTGGGGGAACGAAGCGGGAATGTCTTTGAAAATAAAGGGGAGGCTGCGGAAAACCCGGAAGCAAAGCGGGAATCTCTATGAAAACAAAGGAACTTAGCCCGCTGATCCGGGAATGTCATTGAAAACACATGGGCTTAGCCGGCATGGGCATTCCAGTACCCCCAATCCCTCACGCGCAGGGCTACTCACGGCCTGTCCCCGCGGTTTCTGCCGAGGCTGTACCGCGCTAAACCCGTGAAAGGAGCAGAGCAAGCTGGCGCGCCCCGGCGCTTAGTTGCAGAAACTTGCGGTTTTATCTGGCGGGGGCGGAAGGGCCTTAGCCCCGCCGCGGAACTCGAACGGCACTTGGGGGCTTCAGCCCCTGAAGCGACCCGGCTTCAGGGCCTAAAGGCCCATTCAACTCCCCGGCCCGAGGCAGCGGGGCCAAAGCCCCGCCCTTCCGAAGGTCATAAGGAATTACAGTTTTTATTGCAACTAAGCACCACACCACTTTTCAGCCTTGGCGTCCAAGCTCTGGAAGCGTTATCCTGACGGTGCAAGACTCCTCTCGTGCCATTGTGGGATCGGAATGAGAAAGGCTATTGGCTGCTCATGAAACCAAAGCACACAGCGATCATTGGAGGCGGACCAGCGGGCGCTCTGGCAGCGGAATTGATCGCCTGCGGTGGAGGGGCCGTCACCGTCTTCGAGGAAAAGCTCGGCTGGGAAAAGCCTTGTGGCGGCGGGCTGACCCATACGGCCCTCCAGCGCTATCCGTTCTTGTTGCCGGCTGCCGGAGAAGCGAGGGCCGTGCGAGAAGTTGAGTTTGTGGCCGGGAATGATGCTTCGCTTCGGTTCCAGCTACGGTGGCCCTTGGTGATCTATTCCCGATGCGACTTGAATGGACTGCTGCTACGCCGCGCCCAGTCGGCCGGAGCAGAGGTTATAGAGGATCGCATCCGTGATCTGAGGCGGGCAGCCTCCGGCTGGGAATTGCAGGGCAGAAATGGTATTTACCGAGCGGATTTTCTCATCCTGGCGGCAGGGGCGCGCACTCGACTGCGTTCTCTGTTGACGGCGGATTTCGCACCCCGCGATTTCATGCTCACCTTTGGCTATTACGTGCCGGGATGCGAGGATTTGCTGCGCGTGCAGTTCTTCGAGAAGTTTGAAGGTTATGTTTGGGCGTTCCCTCGCCCCGCTCACCTTTCCGTGGGCATATGCGCAAAAGTCGGTGAGAGCGGCATGGCAGGTTTGCGCGAGCGGCTTCACAGCTTCATGCGCCGGTTCGGATATTCCGCCGCGCACGCCAAAGTTTACAGCCACCTGCTTCCCGCGCTCAGCGTGGATTCCTGGGGCGGCCTGCGGTTGGGTGGTCCGGGGTGGGCGCTGGCGGGAGACGCTGGCGGGCTGGTTGATCCCATCACCGGAGAGGGGATTTATAATGCCATGCGCTCCGGTGAACTGCTGGCGCAGTCGCTGCTGGAGGGTCTGCCTGAGCTTTACCCGGCGCGCGTGCGGGAGGAGTTCGGCAAGTCGCTGGCGCTGGGGGCGCGGCTGGCGCGCTATTTCTACTATGGGGAATTCTTGGGGGAACCGGTCTCCACACGCATGGTGGAGTTCGCAGCGCGCAGCTCGAGATTCCTCGGGGTTGTCCAGGATATCATCGAGGGGTCGCAGTCCTATCTGGGACTGGCGTTAAAGTTCCACTTGGGCTTGGCCACGGCGCTTTGGGACACTGGCCCCTTTGGGAAGAAATCTTATGCCCACTAAATCCCACGAACTGTTTGAAAGGGCCCTGAGCCTGATGCCAGGGGGAGTGAATTCGCCCGTACGCGCATTCCGCGCGGTGGGAGGCGACCCGGTGTTTATTGCCAGCGGCAAGGGCTCTTCCATCACTGACGTGGACGGTAGGAGCTACATCGATTATGTCTTGTCCTGGGGACCTTTGATTCTCGGCCATTGCCACCCGGAAGTGGCGGAAGCCTTAGTCAAGGCAATCGAGAAGGGTACGAGCTTCGGGGCATGCACGCCGGCCGAGGTCGAGTTGGCGGAGCGCATTCGCGATGCCTATCCCTCGGTCGAGCGTGTGCGCTTGGTGAACTCGGGGACGGAGGCGACGCTCTCTGCCCTGCGAGTGGCGCGTGCCGCCACAGGTCGAGACAAGATACTGAAGTTCGAGGGCTGCTACCACGGGCATGGCGACAGCTTACTGGTGAAAGCCGGCTCGGGCGTTGCTACCCTCGGCTTGCCTGATAGCCCGGGCGTTCCTCCTGCACTGGCGGAACTGACCGTGACCTTGCCCTTTAATGATGCGGTCGCCCTCGAGGAGGCGTTTCGAGTTCATCGTAATCAGCTCGCGGCAGTCATCATTGAGCCCGTGGTGGGGAACGCCGGCTGCATACCACCACAGGCCGGATTCCTTGAAAAGCTCCGCAAGCTGACGGCAGGGCAGGGAACTGTGCTCATTTTCGATGAGGTGATGACAGGGTTCCGGGTGGCTTATGGGGGCGCACAGGAACTGTTCCAGATTCAGCCGGACCTCACTACCCTGGGCAAAATCATCGGAGGCGGGTTGCCAGTGGGAGCCTATGGAGGCAAAGCCGCGCTGATGGATTGGGTTGCCCCCGCAGGCGCGGTCTATCAGGCCGGAACGCTTTCCGGAAATCCGCTGGCGGTTGCGGCGGGACTCAAGACGCTCGAGATCCTGCGCCGCCCAGGCACTTACGAGCGCCTGGAAATGATCTCGAGCGAGCTTGCCTCGGGCTTGGCCGCGGCGGCAGCGAAGGCCGGCGTGCCGCTCACCTTGAACCGTGTCGGGTCGATGCTCACTTGCTTCTTTACCAGCGATGCGGTGACCAATTATGCCTCCGCCAAGAGATCGGACACGGGCAAGTTCGCTCGCTTCTTCCGCGCGCTTCTCGAACGTGGCGTCTACTTCCCCCCTTCGCAGTTCGAGGCTGCCTTCGTTTCCACGGCCCACAGCGAGGCTGACGTGGCTCTGACTGTGGAGGCAGCCGCAAGGGCCTTCGAGGAAATCAGAAACTAGAAAATCGAAAATGGAAACTGGGAAATAGAAACCGGAACCTACTGCCCTGAGTTGGAGGCTCGTTAACGAAATCTGCCCGCAGAGCGGGCGTTAGAATGTGGCCCACGGCGTGAGAAGGCGCGAAGAAATCGCGTTGTAGGGGCGGCCCTTGTGGCCGCCCGTGGGCAACCAGAAGGGTTGCCCCTACAGACTGACGACCGAGAACTGAGAACTGAAAACTGACGACTGACAACTGACACGAGTGATCATTGATGACCTCACGCGAGCGAGTGAGCTTGGCCCTTCAACATAAAGAAGCCGACCGAGTCCCCCTGGACCTTGGCGCCACCACGGTGACCGGGATGCATGTTAGTGCCGTTTACGGACTTCGCAAGGCTCTTGCACTCGATCCCCCCGGCACCCCGGTGAAGGTCGTCGAGCCGTTGCAAATGTTGGGAGAGATCAAGCTCGATCTTGTCGAGGCGTTGGGAATCGACGCCGTCCGGTTGGCGGGCACGGGCACTTCCTTTGGATTCAAGCTGGAAGGATGGAAGGAGTGGAGGACCTTAGATGGAACTCCGGCTCTGGTGCCGGAGGGATTCAACACCATTCCCGAGCCCAATGGAGATCTCCTCCAGTACCCGCAGGGCGACCGCTCCGCCCAGCCGAGTGGAAGGATGCCGAAGGGCGGGCTTTACTTCGACCCCATTTTTCGCCAAGCCCCCATCGACGAAAACAATCTAAATGTCGAAGACAACCTGGAAGAGTTCGGTCCGTTGCGCAACGCTGAGCTGGAACATTTCCAACGCGAAGCTCTAAGACTTTATACCGAGACGGACAAGGCGGTGATTTTGAATCTGGGCGCGTTCAGCTTGGGTGATATTGCCAAAGTTCCCGGCCAGATGCTAAAGCACCCAAAGGGAATCCGCAGCGCCGAGGAGTGGTACATCAGCTTGAGCGCCCGGCGGGATTACGTCCACAAGGTCTTCGAACGTCAGACTGAGATTAACCTGGCGAACCTGGAGAGAATTCACCAGGCCGTCGGCAACCGCGCTGCCGCTGCTTACGTGACGGGTGCCGATTTCGGGACACAGAACGGGCCACTTCTGGCGCCGAAAGTTTACCGAGAACTGTTTCTTCCTTTCCACCGGCAGATCAACGACTGGATACACAAGCATACGGCGTGGAAAACTTTCATCCACTCGTGCGGGTCGGTCTTCGACTTGATTGAAGATTTCATCGCTGCGGGATTCGACATCCTGAACCCGGTTCAAACCTCGGCCGCCGGCATGGACCCCGGCAAGCTGAAGAGGAAGTTTGGCGGGCGTATCACTTTCTGGGGTGGAGGAGTAGACACCCAAAGCACCTTGCCCTTTGGCTCAGCCGAAGAGGTTCGCAGGCAAGTGTGTGAGCGCCTTAAGCAGTTTGGTCCTGGGGGCGGCTTCGTCTTCAACGCCGTCCATAATATCCAGGCTCAGGTGCCGGTGGCCAATGTGCTGGCCATGTATGACACGGCGCTCAACTGGGGCCGTTACCCATTATAGCATGACAGGATATTTGAACATATATTATTATACTAGGTATTAAGTGGCTGGCGCCAGAGCGTCGCAGTAAGTGGTAGAAGCTGTTTCATAACCTCTTGAAACGCATTGAATTCCCTAAAGCGGCCCATCAGAAGTGAGGCGACGGAATGCCACCCAGGACAGGACATGGGACGCGAGCACTCGTTTACGGGCACGCCTAGGGCACACGGGGAAAAGTGGTCGTGTATCTAATTGATTACAGACAACTTGGATTGGTGCTGGAGGGGGGAGTTGAACCCCCATGCCGGGTGACCGGCGGCAGATTTTGAGTCTGCTGCGTCTGCCAATTCCGCCACTCCAGCGAAACAACTTAGCGATCATTCCGACGCTTTTCCACTTCAACCTTGGCTGAACCTAGGCTTAACTTTTCCAGATTCTCGACGGCGTACTCCAGCAGGGAGCCAATCTTCTCCTCTTCCGTCAGCTCCTCAACGCAGTCCTCCCACATCAGTTCCAGGCTGTTGCGGCCTATGTCAAGACGCTCCCTGTCAAGGCGGCACAGCAAGCGCCGTATCTCCCCGAGGGTCATTGACCACACCCGGTCATCCTTCTTCCTTGCCATCGTCCCCCCTCCTCCCCAGCCTGAAGGCGTCCATGTCCACGCCGTCCGCGACCTCCTCCAGGTCCGCCATGTCGGTTATGTCATAGCGCCGGAAGACGTCCGCCGTCCTGTGCCCCGTCACCTCCATCGCCAGGTGCTCAGGGTACCCAGCCCGCCTCAGGTTCCTGGCGGCTGTCCGGCGCAGGGAATGGAACCTCAGCCCCGGGACGCTAGCCGCCTTCGTCGCCTTCGCCCATGATCCACGGAAATCCTTGACCGGGCGTCCATCGGGCCAAGTGAAGAGGAAGTCGCCGGGGGCCTTGCCCCGGCAGCACCCCTCGACCAGCTTGAGGAGGTTGTCGCCCATGGGCATCACCCTGCCCCTGCGGTTCTTCGTCTTGAGGAGCCTCAGCGTCCGGGCGGCGAGGTCCACCTGGGACACCCTCATCCCCAGCAGCTCCCCCTTCCTCCACCCGAACCTGTAGCCTATCTCGAAGCAGCACCTCAGCCAGGGGCCTACCTTCGAGCACTCCGCTGCCAGGGCCTCGTACTTCTCGTCTGCCAGGAACTGCTTCACCGGCTGCGGCTCGGGCAGCATTGGGAACCATGGGACAACGAGGCCGTGGTCCGTCCTGCGAGCGAGGTGGTAGGCCCCCCTGAGCAGTGCCAACTCCCGGTTGACTGCCGCGTCCCCCGCGCCCTCCTTCTTCCTCCCCTCCGAGTACTCCTCCAGGACGGCGGGGAGGACGGACGACGCCGGGAGGTGCCCCAGGGCCGGCTTGAGGTGGTTCTCCCACCGCTTCTGGTTGTCGCCGGCGGACGCCAGCCCCTGGTTCCGCTCCCGGCGCAGCTTCGCCTCGACGAGGTCAGAGACGCTCGCTCTGGTCGGCTGCGGCTGCCTGAGGAGCGCTCTGGCGGCGCGGTCCTTCAGGATGCGGAGCGCCTTCCTCCTGCTCCTCGTCCCAGTGGACTGGCGGACCCTGGTGCCATTGTACCACACTGCGGTGCTCCACACCGCTGAGCCAGGGGCCCGAAATAGGCTGCCCGTCCCGCGCTGCCGCCTCCTCGCCATGGGGCGACTATACTGGGCTGACGCCTCCCGCGTCAAGGCCGGCGGTTGGCGCTTTCGCGCGATCGCCTGTAGCCTGTTCTTCTAGCTGACCGCCTGCGGGAGCGCCTTGTCCTCAGGCCAGAACTCCTTCATCCTGCCCCGGTCCAAGGAGCTTGGTGGAAAGGGCTGGGACATCGGGTTCGTCAGGCAGCAGCTCGGGCACGCAGACTACAAGAGTATCGAGGCGTACATCAGCGCGGTGAGGAACGACGAGCTGGCCCTGGCGGAGGGGAAGAAAAGCTAGGGTATGGCCTGGGGTCCAGGCTTGCTTGGGGGATTCCGGGCCCTCGTCAACGATCTCGCCTGTCTCGATCCTTGGGCACTTGCTCCTCATCGCCCTGGGGGCATTCCGTAGCGCCTTGACCAGCCCCTGCTTCGAGTGGGAAGCCCACTCGCTCGCCCGCGCCCCACTGGGCCCACCAGGTAGCCCCCCTGCGGTACAGGTGGCCGCTTCCCCTCGTCCTCCTCGCCATGCCTCGCCTCCCGCCAGAGGCTACCGTGCTGGCCCCCGGCTGTCAAGGGGGCCCTCGCCCGCGTGCCGGGACGTGCGCCTCATGCCGCCTCCTCCGCCTTTGCCCCTGCCTTGTCCGCCTGCGGCTTCCCCGGGAGCTCGCCCTCGGCACAGTGGAACTCGGGACCTTCCGCTTTCTTCGCTGCCTTGAGCGCAGCCTCGTGGTCGGGATGGCAATACCAGCAGACCCTGCCCAGCATCCTCGTCTTGAGCTTGCCGGTCAGGCGCAGCCATCCGAGCACGTGCTGCTTGAAATGGTCAAGGCTTACCCCGCACCCGTTGGGGACGGAGTCCCACGTGACGTGGATGTCCGCCTCAGCAATGAGCGCCTTGGCAGACCAGAATCCCCCACGCTTGAGCACCTCCTGCGCAGCCTCGGAGGGAAACACGTGCCGGGCGCTGTTGTCCAAGGAATTCAGCCTGTTGCTGCGCTCCTCGCTGCTGGCATAGGAGATTTCCCACAGGACGCACTTGTCCAGCAGCTTGAGCATCTGCCGCACCGCCTCGTGCCTGCCGGGCTTCTCCCTGTAAGCGCCGTTGAGGACGCCTGCGACGGCCTCGGGGGTCGCCGCCCCAAGGGCCGCCGGGGCAGGCCCGCACACCGCCGTGGCCCCAGCCCCCTGCCCGCCCAGCGCCCGCAGCAGCGCCTGCCTCCATTCCCCGTCCAGCCCGGCGACGAGCTCGGCGACCAGCGCCTCGTCGAGCCTGCCGTCGGCGGTTCCCGCCGCCACCCTGAGGGCGGCGGCGAGCGCGACCGCGTCGCCCCTGGGAACGACCACGAACGGCACCGGCGGGAGGGCCTTCCTCGCGGGCCTCGCCCCCGGCTCCTGGAGCAGGCGGTCTATCTGCCGCCCGGACATCCTGAACGCCTTCTTTATCTCGCCCCAGCTCGGGCTGCCCTCCCTGACTATCTGCCTGCCCTGCTGCCTGCACCGCCTGCGGAGGACGTTCAGCTCCACCCGGAAGGACACGATGAAGTCGTGCTCGTTTATCAGCGCCAGCTTCCAGTGCGCCAGCAGCGCCTTCGCCCGCCCCGCCAGCTCTGCGAGCGGCATGGCCTCCGCCTGCGCCCGGGTGAGGGGGGTCATCCCCTCCGCCCTCTTCACGTCCCTCGCCAGCTCCCTCGCCGCGGCAGTGGACTCCAGCAGCTTGAAAAGCAGCCTCTCCTTGTTGTCGAGCGCGCTGATCTTCCCCATTTTTGCACCTCCGGCTTCGAGACACGATGTCTCGAAGCCAGGAGGCGTGTCTATGGCACGGAGGTATCTCCTGCCTTTTCCCGTATGGCCTCTATCTCGCTGCCCAGCAGCCTGCCCTTCAGGGAGAGCTGGCGGGCTATGGCCAGCACCCTGTCCCTGCCGCCCGTCCTCTCCCAGTACGCCTTCACCGCCAGGCTGCCTTTCAGCCAGGCGAGGGCCGGGCTGTCGTCCTCGTCTGTCAGCCGGACGGCCAGGGCGCAGAAGTCCCCGGCGCAGCCGCAGCCCCCGTCCAGGTTCCCCTGGAGGGGCGGCGGCCCGTCTATCCCCCACAGCTCCTCGGCGAGCCTCCCCGCCGCCATGACCATGCCCACCCTTGCCATGTCCGCCTTGATGGGCCCCCAGGCCGTGTAGCTGGGGGGGCTCTCGTTCCAGGACCACACCCTGGCGTACCTGACGCCCAGCCTGGCCTCCTCGCCCACATCGGCGTGGGCGGGGCCTCGTGGAGGCAGGTCTCCCAGTGCCGGACGGCCTCGTGCCTCGTCAGCTTGCCTCTCATAGCCTAGCCTCCTCTCCCCCGCCCTCGGGGAACCAGTTCCCCGGCTCTACCGGGGACTGGTCGCCGAACTCCTCCTCGTCCTCGAACCTGTACTCCCCGTCCCCGGGACCCCCTGGGAGGTCGGCTTCCTGGGGAGACCGGTTCCCTGGGGAGGGAGGCACGGGGCGGCTGCGGGGGGAGGGGCACACGGCGTGCGCCGCCTTGCCGCCGGAGTTGACCCTGATCCGGTCGCCGGCGAAAATCTGGGACCTGCACAGGGGGCACCTGGACTCGAACCGGGCCTCCATCTCCCTCATCCTGGGCTTACCCCTGTTCTTCCTGGCTGTGGTAGTGGCCGGCGCAGCCCCGCCCCCCCTTGGGGGGTAGGGGGGCTGTTCTGTTCCCATTTCTACCCTTCCTATTTCAGTTCCTATTTCAGTGCCACCTGCTGGCACAGTTTGTGCTGGCTGCTGGCACAATACTGTGCTGGCTGTTGGCACAGTCTGTGCCAGTTCCTGGTACAGTCCCCCCTCCCCAGTCACATGTGTGACTGACTGTGCTGGCTGCTGGCACATTCCCCCGTTTCCTGGCCCAGAGATGGGCAGCCTGTCCGGCAGGTCGCCCTCACGGACGACCGTGATGCTGTCGTCCTTGCACCCCGCCCCTGCCATCATCCTGCGGCGCTTCCCGTGCGGGGGAGGGCGGAGCACCCATCCCGGCCTCTCGGGGTAGAGGAAGTCCAGCCAGTAAACGTAGTGAACGAGCCCCCTCTTGCCCACCGTCGCAGCCCTGGATATGACGCCCCTGGCCTCCAGTGAGTCCAGCCTCTCCCTGGCGGTGCTGTAGGCTACCCTCGCCTCCCTGGCTATCAGCCGGATGCCCGGGTCGCACCTCCCGTCCTCGCTGTTGTAGTGCCAGCACAGGGACACCAGGACGGCGAAGTCCGTCGTGGACAGGCCCTCCAGCTCCATCAGCCTTGCCCAGTCCTTCGCCGGTACCATTACGCCTCCTCGGTGCCCAGGGAACCGGCCTCCTGGGGAGACTGGTTCTCTGAAGGCAGCAGCCATATGCGCACGGACCCGTCGTCCTGCTTCCTTATCGTCAGGCCGCCCATGCGGGGGTACCGCCGCCGGTAATAGGACACGCTCACGGAGAGCGAGTTGTAGCTGACGTAGCTGTCCCTTGGGAACAGCACGCTCTCGCCCGGCTTCAGCGACAGGATGACGCCGAACCTCCCGTGGACGCGATCCTCCGGGACGGGTATCCCTGACTCAATCGTTACCTTGGACATCTCGTTTTTTCCTCCTCTACTTGAGGGTCCGGTATTGCGCGGTCTGTGCAAGGCGGGTCCATGGGTTCGACCGCCCCGCCCGCAACCACACGATTCCGTGATGTTTGCCTGGATTGCCCGTAAACCTACCAACCGGTAAGTCCTTGCTGGCAAGTCCTTTGTAATCAAGGGCAATTCCCCGAGAATTTTTCCGGAAACGTGCCCTATTTTTAGCGTTAACACCTTTGTCTTCATTTGCCTACGGGGAACACCGCCGCGCTCCCCCGATTGCAGTTTTTGCAATACTGGCCCCCATGGAGGGTTCCGATGGACGAGAACACTCTCATCCCCAGGGCGCCCAGATCAACCGCCGCGTCGCCCAAAGCCGGGGGAGAAAGCAGAAACACTAACTTGCCCCGTCGTTCCAACAGATTATCGCTTTAGAGAAGGAAAGTTCTCGACAGTACGGAGATCATGACAAGAAGGCAAGACGATGGGAGAGTGGTATACGGTGCCGGTTGGCCTGAAGGCGACGGTCCTCGTCCCGCTGCATGCGAAGGACAAGGAGGAGGCCGTCGTCCAGGCGGAGAGGATCGTCGCAGGCTTCAACGCGGGATACACCTCCTTCGGCCCCGCCGTGGCGCAGGCGAGGGAAGCCGTCGAGCACCCGACCGGCGAGGAGGCCGAGGAGGCCGCCCGGAAGGCAGCCAGGGAGGAGGCTGCATGACAGACCAGGAGGCGATTGAGAAGATTAAGGTGATCCCGGGCTCGGAGCGGGCAGCGGACGAGATACAGCCCAGGTCCACGCCGTTCGACGCCCGCCACAGTACCTGGCCACCCGCCCTTGCCCTCTCCGTGTTCAGCGCAACCTCAAGGTCGGCCTTGACCTTCGTGATTTCGTCGCCTTTCTGCTGGTGGGCCAGCATTTGTGCGTCTTCCAGCCCCGCAACTCGCTTCGTCAGGGCGGCAGCTAATCGGCACTTCGGCGGCCTTACACCTCTTCCGGGGAGGCGTCCAACAAACAAACTACCTGCCTCGTTATTAGGGGCACATCCGACGCCCGGATTCCTGCCCCGAATTCTGAAGCGAGGTGAACACTAAAATGGACGCAGCACTCGATGCAATACAGGACGTCGTCGCCGCAGAGATTACGGTGGAGGCCCCTCCGGTCTCGGCTCAGCCCGACGACGGCGCAGTTGAAACCCGGCTAACGCAGGAAATCTCCGAGCTTTGGTCCAGTCACGTGCGGCTGAGCGGAGACCGCAAGGCGACAGCCAAGGAACTCCGCCAAGTCCGTGCGAGGCTGGCGGAGCGGCTCCACGCAATGAAGTCGCTGCTTGCCCGCCCCGGCCGTGGCGGCGAATGGCGGGGCTGGCTAAGGCAACACGGAATCCCGAGGTCGAGCGCCGACCGCCTCGTCGCCCGCTACGCCGAGACGCTAGGCGGCGACGATGGGAATGTGCTCAGTGAGGCAATTTCCGAGCCTGCGACGCCGACCGCCGAGAATCTCGCCACAGCCGTGTGGTCGTCGTCTCTCAGGGAGGTACTGGTCAATGGCGAGACTGTCTTCCAGTTCCTCGCCAGCATTGCACAAATCTCTGGCATCCCCCATGAGCGGCGTCAGGAAGGCCTGATGATTTTCAATCCCGTGACCAGGGCTGCGGACGAGGCAACTGCCTCCGCCCCGGCAGCCGACCCGGCTCCGCAGCCTTCCATTGAAGCCTCTCCCACCACAGGGGGGCGAACGGTGGAGGCCACCGCCACACCCACGGAGGCCGGGCAGCCCGCTGAGGCTGCTGCCGAAGCGTCCGGGGGCGATGCTGCTTCGGCTCCGGGCGGGCCGGGAGCGGCCGTTGCCGCTGCGGGCGATGGCGGCGTGTAGCCCAGGGACCGGCGGAGCATTGGCTGGCGGAAATCCGGGGCATCCCGCGGTTTTCGCCGGTTCGGATGCGCCGGCAGCCGCCCCGCCATTGGACAGGCGGGCCAGGAAGGGCGCCCGCAGATCCCCAGCGGGTGCCCCGACCAACCGGCTCGTCCTCACGGCCTGCCGGGGCACCAGTGCGGACCTGTTCCCCCAGGTGATGTCTCTCTACGTCGCCCCAGGGAGCACCGTGGCGGATGTGACCTTCGGGAAGGGCGTGTTCTGGAGGAAGGTTCCCGAGGGCACGTACCGCCTCCTCGCCACGGACTTGAAAGACGGCATCGACTGTCGGAATCTGCCCTACGGAGACGCCTGCATCGACTGTGTGGTATTCGACCCTCCCTACATGCACACGCCCGGCGGGACCGCCCACATGAATCACCAGAACTATGAAGGATATTATCGTAACAATTCAGCGGCGAATGGGTCGGGGAAGAAATATCACGAGGCTGTCCTCGACCTATATTTCAAAGCTGCTGACGAGGCACATCGGGTCCTTCGAGACATGGGAATCTACATCGTCAAGTGCGGGGACGAGGTCTGCTCGAACCGGCAGCGCCTGACCCATGTGGAGCTGGTCAACGGGCTGGCCCAGAAGGGATTCGCCGTGGAAGACCTGTTCGTGCTGGTAAGGAACAACCGGCCCGGCGTCACGAGAGTAATTCGCCAAGTTCACGCACGCAAGAACCATTCGTGTTTCCTGGTGTTCCGCAAGACAGGGCACGGGCGGCTTGCCAGTCCCAGGCAGGAGTCCGAGCAAGGGGGAATGGGAAGATGGCAATGAGAAATCTGCAACGTAAGAAACCGAGGATGGCCGATGTGGACTTGGCCGTGGCAGCCGTGGAGGGCAGCCCCAGCGTCATGGACATGCCGATGGCGGGATTCGACCCTTCGCCGACCAGTCTCGACCTGCCCGAAAAAGAACACCGGGGAATGTGCTCCCGCTGCGGCCGGCCTGCCGTGGGCCGGTGCCCCGAATGCGGCTCCCCGCTCTGCGACGACCATGCAGAAGAAGTGCTGTAGTTCCCCTCGGGGCCGAGTGCCATCGGGGCAAGAATTCGGAAGGCTGCCCGAAGGCTCGACGCTCGGCCCCTTCGCCTGCCATGGCCAGACCAGCCGCTCGCCTAGAGATGTGTCAAGCCCCAATATGGGCAACAATATGCTTCACATGGCTGAGCCTATTTTTCGGGGCATGGAACGGCTTAGGCGGCTTTCCAACAAGTTCTTGAATTGGTCCTTGCCCCCTCTTACTACATTCTCTAGGTCAGCGAATCCGACGCCTGAAAATTCTTCGTCGTCCAAAGGCTTGCAGAACCACAGATGACCTTGAATTGCGATTTGATGGCCGTTCCTGTTTCGGTATATGGCGTAGTCGGAGCCCACTTCTACTAGGCTGAAGCCGGTTTCTTCAAGAAGGGTGCCACAAAGGCCAGTAATTTTGGCTGCTTTCTGCTCATCCTGTGGGGAAATGGGAGAAGGCGGCTTGCTGGCCGTTGCAAAGGGAGAGTCCGCTTTCTTAACTCCGGCCATGCGATGCCCCCCTCGTGCCAGGCTCTCACATACTGTAATCGTACACTGCACAGCCGGATTTTCAACTCCGAATTCCCGAGGGTGGCTCCATGGCAAATTGGCTCACACTTTTGTTCCCTTCTTCCTCTTCTTAATAGCTGGCTTCCTCTCTGGCTCGACCTTCGACACATCCGATATGACTTCCTCAAATGGCAGGGGAATCCGAAGCGGGCCTTCGCGCTTTGGTTTTTGCCTTTTTTGGCTTCATTGGAAGCTTCTCCAATCCGTCCATCTTATGGAATACTTTCCTTCCCACATAATAACGGGCCCGCATGCACAGACGAATCTCTTCTGACGAGTAAATTCAATTGAGGGAGTTTTCAGAAGGGAAAGGTGCGGGCGATTGGCACCAGCAGGGCTAGGATGTGCTAACATCACAGGGATGAGCCAGCAAGCCGAATCCCCCTCGGCCAAGCCGGGGGATCCTTGCCCCCTATGCGGCAAGGGAGCGCTCGTCCCCTCGCCATCTGGGCTGAATTTGCTATGCCGGACGTGCGACAGAATCACCTTGCTGCCCCAGCCGCACAGGCCGGATGACCGACCCGACGCCAAGCGGCATGGGCGGATTCCCGGCAGACACAGAAAGCGCTTTTAAACACCTCCAAACCGCCCCACCGCTGCGCCCCCAGACTTTGCGCCAGAGGGTGATTCCAGCCCGCTTCGGCGCTTACCCATGATTCCGGTGTGGCGGGGTGGTGCAGAAGTTTCCTGGGCTTTTTGTACCAAGCTGGTGGGGCTATCTCGACGACGACCTGATCCTGCTCCCACAATCCCCGTGAGCAAATGCCGACCACTGCCTCGCATAACCCCAGCGACCTCTTCAATGCTCGACAGCTGGTAGCGAACGCAGCTAGCCATAATCCTACTGGACGGCCACGGACGCGGAAGAGAATTCTCCTCGCGATGGGGTTGAGGTTCCTCCCCGCAACTCCTTGACAGCCGTCCTTGCATTGCATACAGTGGGCGCCGAACGGCGATTTCAACATCGCAGTCCTTACAATCCAACGGAGAGAGGAAGAGCAGAATCAATGATGACAAAATCCCAGGTCGTCGCGCATTTGGCCGAGAAGGCGGGGATCCCCAAGAAGACTGCCGCAGCGGTTCTCGCAGAACTCGTCACGGTGGCCGCGAAGGAAGCCAAGAGCAGTGGGCAGTTTGTGGTTCCCGGGCTGGGCAAGGCGGTGAAGGCAAATCGCAAGGCCCGAACGGGCCGCAATCCCCAGACCGGCGAGGCCATCCAGATTCCGGCCAAGACGGTGGTGAAATTCCGCCTGGCGAAGGCGTTCAAGGACGCGGTGGTGCCTCCCAAGAAGAAGTAGCCTCCATCGAGGCCGACTTTCCTCAAGGGACGGAAGTCACCGAAGCCCCGTCTTCCGGTCGCAACACGTGTGTCAATATGGCGAACGGCATTCGCGCAATCGCTCTCCAGGCGCCCAGTAATTTAGGGGGTTGCAATTTGTCGTGCGGAGGAGTATGAAGGGAGCATGCTTACGGGTAAGGAGGCATGACTGACTCCACCTGGAATGCATGCGATGGTCGAATGACTGCACCGCTCTTGCGGTGCGCACCTTGGCAACGCCCCGCGGACGCTGCCACGGCGTAAACGACGATCACCTGAGACGGGGAGCCGGAAGCGGTTCCCCGTTCTCGTTTTTGGCCCAAGAATCCCAGGCCCTTGTCCCGAGCAGCGCAGCACCTACCGTTTGTTTAGATCCTTCTCGTAGCGAATGCGCATCCACTCCAGGTCGACCCTGGGATCGCCTTTCTCTGCGCTTTGGAGGGCTTCCGCTTTGTCAGCGGCAGCCCCTTGCCAGACCATCCACTCGTGGGCTCCTGGCCGGCCTTGGGCAGCCGGGCCCGAAACGGCCTCGATATCGCCGTTGACCAGCGCAATGACTTTCCAGGAGGCCATGTGGTTGTCAATGTTCCTTACGATACATTTTAACAGAGTCGGGAATGCGCCGCGAAGCGCGGCTGGAGAGTGACCGTGCAGATGAAGGAGATTGCCTCAGGCGCATCGCAACGCGAACTTCGGGAGAAGCTGCTGGAGGCCGCGCGCTGCCGCGCCGCGTCGCCACAGGTCTATTTTAAGAAATTCTTTGTGTACCTTTTCAACCTGGGCGAAATTGGGCTTTTACATTATATTCGGCGGTGCCACTAATCAGGCCATCCGCTTTGCAAGTGGTGTCTCAAGCTGAGAGCCAGTCCATAAACAGGAGGCATTTGCAATGATCAAGCTTAATCGACGCAAGTTCATGCAAGCATCCGCCGCATCGTTGTTGTTGGATAGTGTCAAGGTTTCTGCGTCGCCCGGCAGCATGGCTAAGGTTAATGACACGGCTACGGCATTTGTGCGCACGAACGCCGAGGGGAAAAGCTGGACCATCGGCAGCAC
>Ga0326728_10001516_pt1 | contig 81393 bp, 77 predicted proteins | sample MB3enrmetagenome_FD_207602 | JGI IMG/M metagenome (GOLD analysis project Ga0326728, IMG submission 207602) | Lab enriched peat soil microbial communities from McLean, Ithaca, NY, United States - MB31MN | ecosystem: Environmental > Terrestrial > Soil > Wetlands > Peat | place: USA: New York...
CTGGACTCGGCCGAATGCTCGAAGCTGGCACGGCCACTGCCTCCATACTGACACAACGCGTCGGCCAACAACTGCACCACCAGCGGAAAAGATATCTTCTTCTCGTAACAGCGTCCCCGGTGCTGTTCGTAGATGACGCCAAGCCGTTCATCGGGCAGGCTTGCCTGCCACAGCCTGAACACTCCTTCCGCCAGCGGCAGTCTGGCCAGCAGGTCCATCTGCTGCATGACTGCCACCTCCTTGCTGGAGCTTCAGTCTAACGACCTAACCCCCAAGGAACCAGAGCATTATGAGAGAACAAGATGTTTACAGTGGTGTCTTCTGGTCCCCACGCCTGCGCGGTTGCTGGGCCGAGGCAGCAACAGATGAGCATAAAGGTAACGACGAGATTCAGCGGTTTATTGTTCGTCATGATGTCCCTGATAGAAATTGATGCGAGACTTTTATGCTTGCAGCAGGTTAATAATCAAGGCACGAATTGTTCTAGCCACTGAAGCACAGCGGTTGTATGATATTTCGTGTCTAAGCGTCAGGGAATGACCCTTAAATGTCTACTAATAAGAAGTCGCGCAAAACGAAATGGATTGTCCTCTCAATTGTGGTCGTTGGGCTGCTGGGTGCGGGCGGGTGGTATGTGAAGGGCCACCACGCCGAGGATCCAGACTACCAGACGGCGACGGTCACCCGCGGTGATATGATTCAGTACGTGACGGCGACGGGACAAGTGAATCCCGTAACCAACGTGCAGGTCGGCAGCCAGATTTCGGGAATCGTTTCCAAACTGTATGCGGATTGGAATTCTCAAGTCAGCAACGGGCAGGTTGTCGCGCTGATTGATCCCGCCACGTACCAAGCCAACGTTCTGCAGGCTCAGAGCGACCTCGTCAACTCCCAGGCCGCCTTGGAACTGGCGCAGGTCAACGAGCGGCGGTCCAAGGAGTTGCTCGGAAGCAAACTCATCCCGCAGTCCGACTACGACACCGCCATCGCCAACTTGCACCAGGCGGAAGCGACCGTGCTGAATAAACTGGCGGCACTCACCAATGCCCAGGTCAATCTCGATCGCTGCACCATCTACTCGCCTGTGGACGGCGTTGTCATTTCCCGCAGCGTCGATGTCGGCCAAACCGTCGCGGCCAGCTTGAGTGCACCGACTTTGTTTATCATTGCCAATGATCTGACGAAGATGCAGATCGACGCCAGCGTCGCTGAGGCCGACATCGGCGGCGTCGCAGAGGGCCAGAACGTGGATTTTTCCGTAGACGCCTATCCCAACCGGAAATTTCACGGTGTGGTAGTGCAAGTGCGCTACAACCCCGTTACCGTCCAGAACGTGGTCACGTATGATACCGTGATTGGCGTCAGCAATCCTGACCTGAAACTCTTGCCCGGAATGACCGCCAATGTTTCGATCATCATCGCCGAGCGCGACAACGCCTTGAAGATCCCAAACGCAGCGTTGCGATTCCGTCCGCCGGACGTATTGGCGGCATCCAGGACCAATGCGCTGGCCGCGCAATTCGCCGACGCTGGCCAACGGGGCGGAGGAGTGGGCGGGCCTGCTGGTGGTGGGTTCGGCGGTGGACGACCGGGAGGTGCGAGTGGTGGATTCGGCGGCGGTAGCGGCAGTGGCGGACGGAATCGTCCAGACCGCAGCCTGACCCGCACGATTTACACGCTTCCGTCGGGGACCGATGCGGCGGCTAAAGCAGGCAAGCCCGCGCCTGTGCGAATCAAGGTCGGCATCAACGATGGCATATCGACGGAGGTCGTCGATGGCTTGAAAGAAGGCGATGTCGTCATCATCGGCATGGCCATGACCGCGACCGCCCAGGCGGCGCAGCCGACGAATCCATTCGGCGGCGGCGGCTTCCGCCGGTTCTGAGGATGCGTAACAGGCTGGCGATGAGAGCCGACACGATTGCGACATGAGCGCGGTCATTCAACTCGACAACATCCACAAGACGTATCACACCGGTGAGCTTGATGTTCACGCGGTGCGAGGTGTGTCGCTGGAGATTCACAAGGGCGAGTTCGTTGCGGTGATGGGCGCGAGCGGTTCCGGAAAATCCACGTTGATGAACATCCTCGGCTGCCTCGACCGTCCCACGGACGGGCGCTATTTTCTGGACGGAGTGGACGTCTCGGAGCTGGATCGCAATCAACTCGCCGACATTCGCAACAAGAAAATCGGCTTCGTGTTCCAGGGGTTCAATCTGCTGTCACGAACTTCGGCGATCGAGAACGTCGAGCTTCCGATGCTGTACACGCACCATCACCTTTCGGCGCATGAACTACGGGAACGGGCGATGCGGTCCCTGCAAATCGTCAGCTTGGCGGACCGCGCCGATCATCATCCCAGTCAGCTTTCAGGAGGTCAGCAACAACGGGTCGCGATTGGGCGGGCGCTGATCAACGAACCTGCCTTGTTGCTTGCCGACGAGCCGACGGGCAATCTCGACAGTCGCACCAGCGTGGAAATCATGGGGACGCTGCAAAAGCTGAATGAAGAAGGCATTACCATCGTGATGGTGACACACGAGCTCGACATTGCCCGCTACACGAGGAGGAACGTCATCATGCGCGACGGCAAAGTTGTGGCCGACACACCCGTAACCAATCGGCTCAATGCCGAGGAGGAGTTGCGCCGACTGCAGCAGGCGCAGGCGGAGGTGCAATTGATACCATGAGGGCGCTGGCGACCATCCGGATGGCGGTGCGCGCGTTGCTCCGCAACAAAATGCGGACCGTGTTGACCATGCTCGGCATCATCATCGGTGTCGCCGCGGTCATCGCCATGGTCGGCATCGGCAATGGCGCCAAGTCCCAGATCGAAGCCCAGATTGCCAACTTGGGCGAGAATGTCATCCTTGTTTTCTCCGGTAATGTCACTCGCGCTGGCGTCCGCAGTGGCTTCTTCGGCGCCGGCACTCTCAGCATCGATGACGCGGAAGCCATTCAGCGCGAAGTCCCCGGTGTCGTCTCCATCAGTCCCGAAGTGCGCGGCAGCCAACAAGTGGCCGCGGGCAACCAGAACTGGTACACCCAGATTCTCGGAGAATCGCCGGAGTACTTCGATCTCCGCAAGTGGCCGATTGTCGAAGGCGGCTCCTTCTCCGAGCAGGACGTGCGCAGCGCCGGCAAGGTCGCTGTCGTGGGCAACACCATCGTCCAGCAGCTCTACAATGGTGAAAATGCCATCGGCCAGATTGTGCGCGTCAAGAACGTGCCCTTTGTCATCGTGGGCGTGCTCTTGGCGAAAGGCCTTTCCGTTCAAGGGCAGGACCAGGACGACTTGATCGTCATTCCCTACACCAGCGCGATGAAGCGCGTGCAAGGCGTGACGATGTTGCGGACCGTCAATGTCCAGATGGCCAAACCCTCGCTGCTCAACCCGGGGGAGCAACAGATCGTGGAACTTCTCCGGCAGCGCCACCGCATTATGGCCGGTCACGACGACGACTTCACGGTGCGTAACCAGCAGGAGATCGCTGACATGGCTACGGCACAGTCGAGGACCATGACCTTGTTGCTCGGTGCCATTGCCGGAGTGTCTCTGGTGGTTGGCGGAATCGGCATCATGAACATCATGTTGGTGAGCGTTACCGAGCGCACTCGCGAAATCGGCATTCGCATGGCCGTTGGGGCGCACGGACGCGACATCCTGCTGCAGTTTCTGATCGAAGCCGTCACGCTCAGCGCCATCGGCGGAGTCATCGGCATTGTCTTGGGAGTGGCCGCGTCGCGACTCATCTCCGCCAAAATGAACTGGCCTACGCTTACTTCGCCCTCTGCTGTTATGATCGCCTTCGTCTTCAGCGCCGCCGTCGGGATATTCTTCGGTTTCTACCCCGCGCGAAAAGCTTCCCAGCTTGATCCGATCGAGGCGCTGCGCTACGAGTAAACGCCCGGCCGTGCCGCCTCCGGTCAGCCAAGCTTGTCCGGCTTGTCAGTCATCTGGCCGCGGGCTTCGCGGATGGCGATGATGTACGCCTGCAGCCGCTCCACTTCGTCGCTCACGTGCTTGAGCTTCAGCATGGAGCGCACCCGGATCTTCAGTTCACCCAACTCAAACGGCTTTGGAAGGAAATCGTCCGCGCCGGCGGCGATGGCTTGCTCAAGATAGTCACGAGTGTTGAACGCCGTGAGGATGATGATCGGCGTGTTCTTGGTCTCTTTGTAAATGCGCAACGCCTTGCACAAGGTGATGCCGTCGAGCTTGGGCATCCGCACGTCCAACAAAATCAAATCAGGTTTGTGGGCGAGCGTTTTCTGGAGCGCATCCTTGCCGTCGGTTGCGACGATGACCGTGTATCCGTCCGCTGCAAGAACTTGCTCGAGAAGCTCCCGGATGGGCGCTTCGTCATCAGCGACTAAAATCTTCTGCTCGCTCGCTTTCTTGGATTCCATACGAACCGCTGGATATCACCGTTCCGCTGCCAACAGATTCATCTTAGCGTCCCGCCACGAGACACTGCAACATTTTTCACTTCCACCAGCACGGACAACAGAAACTGAAGACTGGCACAATGCCCCACGGTTACACTGAAGACGCCCTGATAAAATTGGTTCGAGAGCTTGGCGGGCACACGGCAAATCGCTTGCGCAAGTTTGATTGGGCAGGCTCCACACCCTTGCCTCGTCCGACAACAAGATTTGTGAGCTTCCACAAACCCCAGCCACCATTGAACCTTTTCTCGCGCTCAGCGTTCCACTGGTTAAATGCTGGTGGTGGATGAACGCGCACAACTGCCGTGCGACAAATTAGGGGAGGGGATGCCCAAGCGTGGAACGTCCTGCTCAAATGGTGCCAACTGCCTTTGTCCAACGCGGCCTGCGATTTGATGTCGGTGCGTCACCGCAGTTACGGCATTATTTGGAGCTGCGCAGTTATCAGAGGGCATTGGAGTTCCTCGGATCGGGCCGACCTGCAACCGAGACCCCGCAGTGGGGCGCTGACCGCGTTTCCCTTGCCCGCAGCGACAGTACGGAGCAATAGGGGCGTTCGTGGTCGCGCCGCCACCATGTGTCTTGCGCGCGCCGTGTGGCGAAGTCGGTGAAGTGGTAGTCGTACATAGTTGCCCGAATGTATCGGGGCGGATGATCGGGAAACGGATTGATCATCAGCAAGGCCAGCACTTCGGGCGAACCCTGTAGCAGCCGCTCGCAAAAATTGATGAACCACGGATTGTCCCGATACGAACCCAATGCGCCGAACCACATCTGCCAATCCAACCGTGGTTGATGCGGTGCGACGAAACCCGGTCGGCGCTTGACATCGCCGGGCTTGTCCTTGAATTCATAGGCACGCCACTCGACGCCATCGTCGCTGCCCTCGACGATGATTTCGGGTCGCGAGGTTGTCATCACGGCGAAGAGGCCATAGCTGTTGATGCTGCTAAACGGCGCGGTCCAGAGGTAGAGCGTAGCGAGCGGCTCCGGCCACCGCACGCGGACGCGAAAGGCTTGAGCCAGCGACATTGAGGAGACCGCAAGAATGATAATAGCGAATGGCGTGACAATCCATGTCGGCCAGCGCAACCCTCCATGTGCTCGGTCAGATTGATCAGGCCAACGATTGGGTAAGAACCGGCGCAGTGCGGCATCATCCAAGAGCACAATACACAGCGCGATGGTCAGCAGATTGAAGAAACAGTAGTTGCCCGTGGCCATGATCAGCAGTTGGAGGAATATGGTCGCACAACAGGCAAACATTCTGGGTCGGCGCGGCAGGAAGAACAGGAACGGCACAATCAGTTCGATTCCGAACATGATTGCGCACGACAGTTTCTGGAACCAGACGGGCAATTGATTCGCGTACCAGGCGATCCACGTTGGGAGCGGTTGCGTTTCGTAGTGGCAGGTGAGCGCTGTCAGATTGCGCCACGTCGGATCGCCGCTGGACAATTTTACAGCACCGGAGGAAAACATCAGGCGAAAGAGCAGCCAACGCAGCAGCCAGAGAACACTCGGGGACAGAGGCGCTTCGCGCGCAAGTCGTGGGAGCACTTGCAGCGGCGCAAACAGAATGGCGAGAAATCCTGTCTCCAGCAGCAGCTCATCCCATTGGAAGGATAGGAATTCGTGGCAGACTACCGCCAATGAGAGGTAGCAGAGCCACAGAAGGAACAGGACAGGTGCAGGTGCAACGCCGACGATCAGCAACACCGACAAGACTGTTCCGCTGCCGCACAACAACTGTAGAAACACGTCGCTGCTGCTGATCCAGCAGAGCGTCGGCAGGAGGTGATAGCGTTCAATGCCGATGTTTTGCTGGACGACTTCCTCGTGCGCCATCTGCATTGTCTGGCCGGCGGGATAAATCCCGTGGGTGCCGATGAGTCCGCCAATTTGTGTCCAGAGCGAGAGAAAGGCGATCAGGTAAATGACACCCAGCAAGCGCAGAAACACCCAACGGCTTAGGAAATACGATGACCGCTCGACGTGCTCGCCCCAGAGCAGACGTGTGAGCAGCGAAAATGGCTCGCGATGTCTTGCAACGGCATGATACCAGCATTCCGTGATCGGCCCAATGCCGGGAATGTTTTCATAGGCCCACAGCGTCCAATGTTTGCGCGGCGCACAAGCCAGTGTGCGGAACACCGCTTCAGCGGCGCTGTACACTTCGCCTGAGGGCTCGATCAATTGGACCGCTTGTTCAAATTGTTCGCGCGGGATTTCCGGGAAATGTTCCGGCACGGTCGGGTGTTGGAAGGGAAGGTAATCGACCCGGTCGCCGGTGGCTTGTTGCCACCGCGCAATCCAGCGACGACAGAAATTGCAGTCGCCGTCAAAAATCATCAGCGGCTTTGAGGGCGGCGAAGCAACCGTGGCCACGCGTGTCATGGGCTTACATTAGTCTGCCGGCGGTGGTTGGCGCAACGATTGCATGTCCCGACGCCGTATAGCGAGTCGGCGCGATTTCTAAATCCAACAATCGAGCTTGAGGCGTCAAACTGGTAAACAGGAGAAGATTTGCTCATGAAAACATATGTGGGATTGTTAATTGTTGCGGTAAGCGCGCTCATTGTCGCGAGCGCGTGTGCGGACGGGACAACGGCTCAGGCGGCAGCACAAATGCCAGCCACGAATGGCCAGAGTGCCACCGTTCGAATAGGGGAGGGCCGGATTCCGAGAGAGTTGGCCGAGAAGTTGACCGGCGATCAGATTGTCGAATTGTTGAAGCTCCAGCCGCGACACTTCCTAGCGCCGGCAATCATCTCGATCCCACTTCTCTTCGTCGTGGCGGTCATCACGTTGGGTTTGTCCTTCCAACACCGCCGCATCGCGATGTTGCACCGGACGCTGGCGGCGATGATCGAGAAGGGTGTGCCGATCCCACCCGAACTGCTGAAAATGTCGGAGCCGGTCAAACCCAAACACTCCAATCTGCATCGTGGCCTTGTGGCCTGTGGAGCCGGCCTTGGCCTCATGCTCTTCCTCGCGGTGTTTAGAGAGACTTCTTCTGAACAGGGATTGTGGGCGGTGGGATTCATTCCGTTGTTCATCGGGATCGGTCTTCTGATTGTCTGGAAACTGGAACAACGGAAGCCAAACAGTTAGACTGGCCACGCGTGAACTGTGGAGCTTAGCGACTCAGACTTGATCGCGCGCGTGCTGCTGAAGGACGATCATCATGCTTTTGGAGAACTGGTGAAACGCCATCAATCAGCCGTCCGCGGCGCATTGCGCAAGCTCACCGGCGGCGATGAAGTCCTCTCCGACGAGTTGGCACAAGAGACATTCCTGCGAGCGTACCGTTCCCTCCGCACCTATCGAGGCGCGGCAAAGTTCTCTACCTGGCTGTACCGCATTGCGTACAACGTATTCCAGACGCAGGCACGCCGGGTCCGGCCGCACGAGTTGTTCGAGGAAGACCGCCACGCACCGGCGCAGCAGCCGCAGATTGAAGCGGTGGATTGGCAGCACGATCTGGAATCGGCCTTGCGGGGTCTGACGGATCATGAACGCGCGGCGATCACGCTCTGCTATACGTCGGGTTTGACGCAGGAGGAGGCTGCGCGGGTGTTGCAGTGTCCACTCGGCACTGTGAAGACGAATATTCTGACTGCAAAGGAGAAGCTGCGGCGCTATCTTCTTCCATGGAAGGATCGAAGACTGACATGAGCGAACAAAATGAGAACGATTGGCTCGAAGAAGTGTTGCGGCAGGACGCGCCCTACATACCCGACGCCGGATTCAGCGCGCGTGTCGTCGCTACGCTTCCGCAGACGCGGAAACTTCGCTGGGCGCGTCTGTTGATTATTAATGGAGCAGGGGTCATCGGGGGCCTGATCGCGTGGTATGTGGCGCCACTGAAGGGTTGGCTGATCGGAAGCGTCACGCAGTTGCTCTACGCCCGTTCGCTTGCCGACGTGCCGCTTGTTCCGGTCGTGTTGATCGTTCTGTGCTTATGGCCGTTCGCGCGGTGGCTGCGAACGGTCGTTGACTGGCGATCCGTGTTGCGCGGTCTGATTGGCCGACAGTAGGCAGTTTGAGCGGCAGGGGGTGAGTCGGCTGTTTTTGGAAGAGGTATAACTTTGTGGCAAGAACCGTGAGCAACAAATGGGGCAAGACCTTCGGTGAACTCTACGCGCGGATTCGTCAACGGCATCCGCTGGTTCACCACATCACCAACTTTGTCGTGATGAACGACACGGCGAATGTGACGCTGGCCCTGGGCGCGCAGCCGGTGATGGCGCACGCGCGGGAGGAAGTCGCCGAAATGGTCGGCATGGCGGGCGCGTTGGTGCTGAACCCCGGCACGCTCGCGCCCGATTGGGTGGACGCGATGATCGTCGCCGGCAAGCGCGCGAATGAACTCGGTGTGCCGGTCATCTACGATCCCGTCGGCGTGGGCGCGACAAAATTGCGGAACGAAACGGGCGAGCGCATTCTGAAAACGTTGCGTCTGGCGGTGGTGCGTGGGAATTCTGGCGAAGTGGGTACGCTGGCCGGCGCGGGCGGAATCGTCAGGGGAGTTGACTCGGTGGAAGGCGTGAAGGACCCGGTGCGTGTCGCCGAGAGCCTCGCGCAGAAGTACAACACCGTGGTTGCAATCACCGGCAAGCGCGACATCGTTTCGGACGGCCAACGCACGCTGGGCGTGGACAACGGACACCCGATGCTCCAGACGATCACGGGCAGCGGCTGCATGGCGACGACAGTCATCGCGACGTTCTGCGCCGTCGAGAAAGATTATCTGCTGGCTGCCACGGCGGCGCTGGTGTGTTACGGGCTGGCCGCCGAACGGGCGGTGCGCCGCGCCCAGGCCCCGGGCTCGTTCCGTGTCGCGCTGATCGACGCGCTCTATCAACTGACTCCGGCCCAAATCAAAGCCGGCGTCAAGGTCGTCGAAATCGAATAAGTATCCCAGGCAGTGATGACGGCAAACGCCCGGGCGTGTTGCCACGCAAGGCTGTGCAAGCAGCCGTTATCAACGACTACAAGATGGCAAAATGAAAATGAGAAGCAAAGAGGTGGGTTGGTTTTCGCCGCGCTGGCATTGGTATCAATGGCTTATCTCAACATTTGGGCAAATCCCACCACAACCACTCAAAAGATACTCATCGGCCTGTTTATGCTCGCAGTGGTGTGTGGATCGGTTTTTATTTTGAAGGCGGCCCTGAAGAAATAATCACTGGGCCAAATTAGGACAACGCCAACGGCTCGACAGGGCTTCGGGTTGTGCTAGTTTGTGCGCATCATGGAACGCAAGCGGCTTGGCAATTCGGACATGGACATCACGCCCATCGGCTTTGGCGCGTGGGCGGTCGGCGGCGACTGGCAATACGGTTGGGGGGAACAGGACGACCGTCAATCAATCGCGGCGATTCATCGCGCGCTGGCACTGGGCGTGAACTGGATCGACACGGCAGCGGTGTACGGCCTCGGACATTCGGAAGAGGTCGTCCGTCAGGCGTTGCGCCAGTGGACGGGGCCGCGCCCTTACATTTTCACCAAGTGCAGCATGATCTGGAACAACGAGCGGGAGATCGATTACTCGCTGCGAGCGGAGTCGGTTCGACGCGAATGCGAGGCGAGTCTGCGCCGGCTCGGCGTTGACGCGATTGATCTGTACCAGATTCACTGGCCGACGGACGATCTGGCCGAGACGTTGGAAGGTTGGACGACGCTGGCCCGGTTGCGGGAGGAAGGGAAAGTCCGCTGGATCGGCGTGTCGAACTTCAGCGTGGAGGAATTGCAGAAAGCGCAGGCGATTGCTCGGATCACGTCGTTGCAGCCGCCCTATTCGTTGATCAGGCGCGATGTGGAATCCGGTCAGCTTCCGTATTGCCAGCGAGAGGGAATCGGCGTGATCGTGTATTCGCCGATGGCGTCCGGTTTGTTGACCGGCGCGATGACGCGCGAGCGCGTGGCGTCGCTGCCCAAGAACGATTGGCGGAGCCGCAATCCGGCGTTTCAGGAGCCGAAACTTTCCGAGAACCTGGCTGTTGCGGAGCGTTTGCGGGCCGTCGGCTCTCGTCATGGCCGTTCACCCGGCGAAGTGGCGATTGCGTGGACGCTCCGTCATCCGGCCGTGACCGCAGCCATCGTCGGCGCGCGGAACCCGAAACAGGTGGACGGCATCATTGGCGCGATGGAGTTCCGTCTCACCCCCGAAGAGATCGCGTTGATCGAAGCCAGGAGTTGACCGGGGAGATTTCCCGGAAGATTTGACGGCGTATGGGCCGGGATGGCACGGAGATGTTAGCCGCAAAACACCACAAAGGGGCCCAAAGTTTATCCACGGATTGCAAGCGCGAAGCGGCGGCACTGTCAGGGGGGTGACGAAGTGTCGGGGGACAGGCGGCGGGCGGCAAAAAAACAGCCGGCCGCAATCAGGGTTGAAGTGGTTGCGAGGATGATGGCTTTCGATTCGGGACGTTTCCACCAGTCGGACAGTCTGATCACCAGAAATCCGATCTTGCCGTAATACATTTCAATGTCGCGAGAGGCGATCTTGGAATCCTCAACGGATAGGGTGCTATCCTGCCAGTCGCCTGGCATAGTGGTTGTCGCTCTGCTTTTTGATTGTCTCGCAATCCGGCGCTGTCCAATCCAAAACACGAGACAGGCGCTGGTGAGTCCGAGCAGCAACACGACAACCCCGAGCCTGTTGAGTGTCGCGCCTAGTTTCGGCGATGAACCCGACAACTGAGAAACTAAATCATCCACGGCCCAAGTTTAGCAGAGATTGGCGATCCATCCAATCGTTGCCGGGGTGGACGGGAAGAGCTGAGTGAATGCTCTCGAGTGAGGAGCACCCCGACGCGGGCCTGCACCCCATTGTGTCATCGGCTGCGTCATTCGCGTCCCTTGCCAGATCGGTAATGGAGAGACGGATCGTTTATTCTCTGGTGTTGTAGAAACAGGCGGAAAACCCCGTCTTTGGGGCTGATTTGTCAAGAGATAACAGATCGAGGCTAATCGCTCAAAGCGTTGATAGACAATTAGTTATGACAACAATTCGTGTCGGAAAAATTGGCTTCGTTTCGCAAAATCCACTTTTTTAGCCGCACTTGGACCACCATCGTGACCCGGAGCGGGTGCCCTGCCATCGCAGGTGTCATCTTAAGCACACCGTGCGTGCTCACAAAATTATAATACGCGAAATTCAGTTCGACCGCAATCTAAAAATTATCCAGTTTCTTGCTGAATGCGTTGGTCAATCATGTAAGGCGTCGGCTGTGCATTCGCAAGGTGTGATTTTGTTTCGCGATATGCGACGTGCAAATCCGCGTCCCGTCCGGCATCCCGGTCGTCCGTCACTTCGTGCAGCGTCGCGTGCTACGGAGCGCGCTTCGGTCGCGACTGCCGAAGCACAGCCGCTAGTTGTTCAAATCCTCTGAGATTGTGTTGAACTGCTCCAAAGCAGCTTCGAGGTCTTCGGCGATTTCTTCGGCGATCACGTGGGGCGCTGGCAGATTCGCCGAATCTTCCAGCGATTCATCCTTCAACCAGAAGATGTCGAGATTGACCTTGTCGCGCTTGAGCAGGTCTTCGTAGGCGAATGGCTTAAAGCGCTCGTTTTCTTTGCGCTTGTGGCGGTTCTTGGGGTTGAAACACTCGACGAAATCGTCGAGGTCGGAGCGCTGGAGCGGGTTTTCTTTCAGGGTGAAATGCTTGTTTGTCCGCAGATCGTAAATCCACAGCATCTTGGTCCACGGTTTCTCGCTGGCGGGTTTGCGGTCGAAGAAGAGGACATTGGCTTTGACGCCTTGCGAGTAGAAGATGCCGGTCGGCAGACGCAACAGGGTGTGGACGTCGGCCTGCTTTAGCAGTTCGCGGCGGATTGTTTCACCGGCCCCGCCTTCGAACAGCAAGTTGTCGGGCACGACAATCGCCGCGCGTCCGTGCTGTTTGAGAATGGTGGGCGTTGTGCGTGGTTGACTATGTGCCGCGCGAGCTGAGCCAGGATCAGAAAGACGCACTGAGTACGCTGAGCCGGGTGGTGGTGAATCTCTTCAAGCAGCGTCGGCTCCTGGCAGTGTTGATGCCCGGGGCCAACTGAGCCGGAGCGTTCCCAACCAAACGCCGGGACAAGCTTGTGGCAAATGGATCCGCCTACGCCAGGGCTTTTCGGCGAGACGAGTCTGCGGACGAGGCTCGTCGGTCCGGAGGTCAACGCCTGACAATTGACAAAAGTGAGGCGGCCTGCGCGCGGCGGAGAAGAAGCTCACTCGGCGAAATCATCCCCACACATTGCCAAGAATGCAGACGTGAAAGCGTGCGTGTTTATCTTGGTTTTCCAATGGGCAGGAGATAGAGAGGCTGTTCGTCGGCGGGCAGGTTGAGAAGCTTCTTCACCGGCTCGTATTCGAACGCGCCGACGGCCACGGTGCCGAGGTTGAGCGCGACGGCCTGAAGGAAAACATCCTGCGCGGCATGGCCGGCTTCCATGTGGACGTACATGACACCCCGTTTCCCGTATTTCTTCGTGACGCGCTCGTACACGGCTGCCAGAACGACCGTGACCGGGCCATTGCGGACGCAATCCTGATCGAGCGCTGCGGAGGCGAGGCCGGCCCGTTTGTCGCCTTCGGCAATCCTGACGAGTTCGTGACGCTGGGGTCGGTAGTGGTAAATCCCGGTGGCCAGATCGTTCACGCGCCCGGCCACCAGATAAACCTCAAGCGGATACAACGCCCCGGCCGATGGCGCAGTGCGCGCGCCTTCCGGCCCGGCGATTCCTTGCGCCGACCATAGAAGTTGTGAAACGTCGCTGAGCGTCAGCGGCTCGTCCCGGAACTCGCGGACCGAACGTCGGTTTTGGAGCGCCGACTCAACCGACACGTTGCTCTGACGCCGGGGTTCTGGCAATCGGATCACATCCATACAATCTCTTTTCGGGCCGGTTGCCGTGTTGCGGCCAGCAGCCGGTCACCACCGATAGAAGTACCGCAAACCTCGCAACCGCCGCAATGGCGTTTTTCATTTCGCTCCTCTTTTGTCAGTAGCTTTTCGCAACCCGGTCCAGACGCGGCTGGCGCTCATCGAATCGGTGGAGACCGGCGCGCCGCGCTTCGCCCACGGCGTCACGGAATTCAGCGGCAGTGATCAGGCGGGCAATGTCGCCGTGGCGCAGGGCGTCGCCCGCAGGATGATACTGATCCATCACGTTGATGTAGGTGTCGGGCGAAAGTTCTTTGGCGAGCCAACCTGCGATCTCGCGGGTGCCGGCGAGGTCGCCGGGCATGACGAGATGACGCACGAGAACGCCGCGACGTGCCAGCCCGTTCTCGTCGAGTTGGAGCGCGCCGACTTGCCGGTGCATCTCCTTGATGGCGGCACGGGCGACTTCGGGATAATCGCTGGCATGCGCGAGCCGTTGCGCGGTGTCAGGCTCCCAGAACTTGAAGTCGGGCATGTAGATGTCCACCACGCCGTCGAGCAAGTGGAGAGTTACCACGGAATCGTAGCCGCCGGTGTTAAAGACGATGGGCAAACGCAGACCGTGTTCGGCGGCGATGGCCAGCGCTTCGAGCGCTTGCGGCACGACGTGAGTGGGCGTGACCCAATTGATGTTGTGGCAACCCTGCGCCTGCAATTCGAGCATCATCTCCGCAAGACGCTCGGGCGAAACGATCTCGCCTTCGCACTCGTGGCTGATCTCCCAGTTCTGACAGAACACGCAGAGCAGGTTGCAGCCCGAAAAGAAGATCGTTCCGGAACCGCGCCACCCGCGCAGGCAATCCTCCTCCCCGTGGTGCGGCCCGCAGCTCGTGACGCGGGCGAAGCGACCGATCCGGCAGGTACCGAGGTTGTTTTCCTGCCGGTTGATCTGACAGTGACGGGGACACGTTCGGCAGGATCGGAGTAAGTCGAGTGCTGCCTGGGCGCGGCGATGAAGTTCGCCAGTCCGCATCAACTCCAGGTAAGCCGGGTATGTCGAGGCTGCCGGCATGACGAGGCAAGACTACGCCCGACTGCGCCGTCGGGCAAGCCAGATGCAATTGAGCGGGCAAGCGCGCCCCAGCAGGCTGTACTGCTATTTGCGCGCAATGCGTCCTTGCACCCCGGAAATGAAGCTGATAGGCTTCGCTTCACCACCAGTGGTCAAGTATGCGCATGTCAAAGAATGGGTTGACCGGATGGCCGCCATGTGCCAGCCGGACGAAATCTATTGGTGTGACGGCTCGGAAGACGAACGTCGGCGACTGACCGCGCAGGCCGTCGAGCGCGGTGAACTGATCGAGTTGAACCAGCGCAAGATGCCCGGGTGTTACCTGCATCGGACCGCTGTCAACGACGTGGCGCGCACCGAACATCTGACCTACATCTGCACGAGCTTCCAAGGCGACGCCGGGTCAACGAACAACTGGATGAGTCCGCGTGTGGCCTACCGCAAGGCCCGCGAGATTTTCACCGGGTCGATGAAGGGCCGCACGATGTATGTCGTGCCGTTCTCGATGGGGCCGATCGGGTCGCCGTTTTCCAAGTTTGGCATCGAGCTGACCGACAGCGTTTACGTGGTGCTGAACATGCGGATCATGACCCGCATCGGCGAGGCCGTGCTCGACGCGCTCGGCCCGCACGGTGAATTCACGCAGTGCTTGCACAGCAAGGCCGATCTCGACGCCAACCGGCGGTTGATTCTGCATTTCCCTGAAGACAATGCCATCTGGTCGGTCGGCAGTGGCTACGGCGGCAATGTGCTGCTGGGCAAGAAGTGCCTGGCGCTGCGCATCGCCAGCGTGCTGGCCCAGCGCGAGAAATGGCTCGCCGAGCACATGCTCATCCTGGGAATCGAGGAACCCAACGGTCGCATCCAGTATATCGCCGCCGCGTTCCCCAGCGCGTGCGGAAAAACCAACCTGGCGATGCTCGTGCCACCCGATGGCCTCAAGCAGAAAGGCTACCGGATTTGGACTGTCGGCGATGATATTGCCTGGATGCGCGTGGACACCGATGGTCACCTGTGGGCGATCAACCCGGAGATGGGCTTTTTCGGCGTGGTGCCCGGCACGAGCATGCGCACCAACCCCAACGCGATGCGCACCATCAGCCACGGCACGATCTACACCAATGTCGCCCTCCGGCCCGACGGCACTGTCTGGTGGGAAGGGCATGACGACCCATCGCCCCGCAAGGCTGTTGATTGGCAGGGTCGTTTGTGGAAACCCGGTTTGACCGACAAGGACGGCAAGCCGATCCTCTCCAGTCATCCCAACAGCCGGTTCACCGCGCCGTTCACGAACTGTCCCACGCACTCGTTCCGTTACGACCAGCATCACGGCGTGCCGATCACGGCGATCATTTTCGGTGGCCGGCGCCCAACGCTATGCCCGCTGGTTTACGAGGCGTTCGACTGGAACCACGGCGTCTATGTCGGGGCGACACTGGCCAGCGAACGCACCGCGGCCCAGGTCGGCACGGTCGGCGAAGTGCGCCGCGACCCGATGGCGATGTTGCCATTCTGCGGGTACAACATGGCTGACTACTTCGGCCACTGGCTGGACATGGGCCCTCTCATCCGGCACCGGCCAAGAATTTTCCACGTGAACTGGTTCCGCGCGGATGAGCACGGCCGGTTTCTCTGGCCGGGGTTCGGTGAGAATCTGCGTATCATCGAGTGGATTCTGGCGCGTTGCCGCGACGAGGTCGCCGGCGTGCCAACCCCCATCGGCTACGTGCCCGATCCCAAAGACATTGACATGACCGGACTGAAACTGCCCAGCGAAACGATGAACAAATTGCTGGCGGTGGACCGGAAAGAATGGCTGGCCGAGTTGGACTCGATCAAGAAGTTCTTCAACCAGTTCGACATGCGTTTGCCGGATCAGTTGTGGGCACAGCACGAAGCGCTCCGTCACCGTTTGCTGGTCACGAAGCCGACCAAGTCAGCCCGCCGGTCGCGACGGTAACGGCCGACGCCAGGATCGAAATCTTCGATCTGGACGGCATTTCGCCGTTCAACCAAAACGAGGATTCGCGTCTACCCGGGAGAGTCTTTCAATTCAAGGCTCGCACGGCGCGGCAGACGCTATATTGTTTGTGACACCCGAGCACAACCATTTTCCATCCGAGGCGTGTTGAAAAACGCGATCAACTGGGGCGTCGCAGCCTTCCAGCGATAGCGCTTGGGACGGCAAGCCAGCAGCGGTCATGAGCGCGCTGGTTGTCAACAAGCCCAAGGGGTCGATGTGGTTCGGCGGTGAGGCCAAGCCGTGCGCCGATGCAGCGGTAAACTGTCGGTGCGGGGTGTTCCGCGAACTTGTCAAAGCGCCACAGACCTGCCGCACTGGCGGGGGATTTCCCCGAGTCACTTCACGATCACACTGGTCAGGACATCTCCGCCCAACTGGCCGTTCGGCAGTCTGGCTCCACAGCCATAGTCCTTGATGGTGCCGTCGGGATTGGGATCGAAAGGATTGAGATTATCGATGCCGTGAGGCAATGGACCGCGCGGGCACATGTCATCGTCGGGATGGCCGTCGGGTTGTCCGTCGATGGCCGCGTGATTGACCGTCGCGCTGTAACGGTAATTCTGGCTATACGCGCAGTCGAATGTCACGCTAAACGGCACCGTGAGCTTGCCCTTGGAATGCATGACGATGGGGAACTGCTTCGGCGCAATGAGCTGCGGTGTGAGAGAGGGGCAAGTTCCAAGGGATTGCACCGACAGGCTGACCATGTTGGCCAAGACGGTTGCGTTTGTAAGAGATTCGTTGTGCGGGGCTCGGTTCTGAATCTGGACATAAACCGTCTTCGTCTGCCTCGGGTTTCTCTCGCTCAAGGTGACTGTCTTCGGCACCGTCAGGTTGACAAGAGCCAGGTCGTTCGTAACCCGTCCGAATGGCAGGATTACGACCGCGAAGGTGCAGGTGTTCGAATTCAAGGAGCCATCAATGGCAGTGCTGGTGACCGGGTTCGTTGTGACCGTGTTCAGGGCGCTCGGGAAGGTCGAGCCCGAGGGCGGGACGCAGCTTACTGTGACGCTCCCGCAGTTGTCAGAAGCGGGGGGATTGGGAAACACCACGACTCTGTTCGTCTCGCCGAGTCCCGCCGTGCGGATGACGTCTGCAGGGCAGATGATTGAGGGCGGCGTTTCGTCGACGACAATGATGGCCGTCTGGGCGGAGTTCGTGTAAATCGCCGTCTTCTGGATGGCGCTGGTGTACGGTTGGTTGCCGATGGCCGTCAGTGTCACGGTGTTGGTTCCCAGCGAATATGGCCCCGGTGGAGATGCAGTGAGTGTCACTGGGTTGCCGCAGGGGTCGGTCGTGCCGCTGTCCAGTTCCGCAGGTGTTACCGTGGCAGTGCAGTTGGCGTCCGCAGGTCTGACGACGGTGATGGCGCGAACGCGGTCGACTTCAAGGCACGGCGAGAACTCCGAGGTGTTCCCGTTGGGATCGGTCGCGGTGGCGGTGATGAATTGGCCCGTCGGCACGTTGTTGGTGAAGGTCACCGAAAAACTCACGTTGCCGTTGACATCCGTCGGCAGGTTGGTCCAGCCAATGAACATCTCGCCCTCGCCATAGCCGGAGGGATCGCAGGCCGTGTTGGCAAAGAACTCGATGTGGAATAAGGTGTTGGATGTGCTATTCAGTGTTCCGATGATCGTGAGGCCCCGACACGAAGTGGCGTTGCTCAAGATGGGATAGTTCTGTAGATAGGTCGATCCTGTGCCAGCATTGTTGAGCTGGTTGGTCGTTACACCGTCGTCATCTAGGTCAATGCCGAGGATGCCGTTGGTGAAAATGGAATTGCCCAGGATCGCGTCCTCCATGCCAAACACGACGACACCACTTTGCCCGTTTTGTTCGATTGTATTGCCCGCGCCACTGTTGGTCCCGCCGATCGTGTTTTGGGCGCCCGCGACGTTGACGCCGCTTCCGCCATTGCCTTCGATCACATTGCCCTGGATCAAGTTGCTGGACGAGACGGAATCGATCAGGATGCCGTCACTGCCATTGTTCACAATCAGATTGCCCGCGCCGGCGTCCGTGCCGCCAATAAGGTTCCCGGACGAACTTGCGATCGCCACGCCATTGCTTCCGTTGCCCAAGGTGAGATTGTTCGTGAGTGAACCGGTGCCGATGAAATTGCCTTGCACGAGGTTGCTGGTTGCCCCGCTGTTGATGGAGACGCCCACCTCACCGTTGCCGGCGATCACGTTGGCGTCGCCGGGATCCGTGCCGCCGATGGTGTTTGCGGGCGCGTTGGAGATGATAATGCCCACGTCATTGGGCACGTTGAGGGCATCGGTGACGTCCGTGCCGATGAGGTTGGCAAGAACGAAGTTGTTGCTCGCTCCGTTGCCGGTAATCAGGACACCAACCTGATTCCCCGAGATCAGATTGCCAAGCGGGCTGCCCGTGTTCGGATCGACAAATCCAGCCGCGTTACCGGAAGCGTTGTCGATCTGTACTCCGACGCCGAGGGTGGTAAGGTTCGCAAAATTACCGCTCGCGTCGGTGCCGATGTAATTGCCGATCACGGCGTTGCCAAACGCCGCGGCGCCTGTGATCCACACACCGATGAGATTGTTGGCAATGACGTTCAACGCGGCGGGCGAATTCCCACCGGCAAGGTTGGTCCCGGAACCGATAAAGATGCCCACGCTGTTGGGATTTGGAGCACTGAAGAAGCCGAGGGTGCTGAGTCCGATGGAATTGCCTTCGATCACGTTCTCGCCGTTCGTCTCGATGCGGATGGCGCAGGCGCCCGGGGCGGAGAACGCGTCGAGGATGAGTCCTCGAACCGTGCTGCCACCCGCCGTGATGTAGAGGCCGTTGGCATTGTTTCCCAACGAGCTGCCATTGATTTCGATCATCAGCGTGGCGTTGCTGCCGTTCGTTTGGGTGTTTGCGCTGGCGCCCGTCTGCGTGTAACCATCAATCACCACCGGCACCGTAATCGTTGGCAGAGGGTTCGTCGGCTGGATCGTCTGCACGGTGGTGCCGCTGATATTGAACGCAATGGTATTCGTCCCCGGCGTGGCGTTGTTGGTCAGAATGGCCTGCCGCAACGAGCCCACCCCCGAATCGCTGTTGGTGGTCACCGTGAACGTGTCCGCAGTTGCGGCGATGATCCCAGCAATGAAGAAAAGCAAGGATGCCGCTACCGCAACCAGCCGCCCCCCTCCCGCACGGCTCGCAGACGCAGAAATTCTCATATCACACCGTCTTCCTGAGTGGTTCACTCTGGTTTTAGTCTCGCCAACCAATTTAATGCGTGCTTCCAAGGTGACGATACCATGCTTCCCACATGGCTTAAAGAAAAATAATAATCCGCCCCAAACGGTCACCGCCCCGTATCCCCGGTCATCCGCCGCCTGTGACACCCTTCACCACCGGGATCATGCCCACCCCGTCTGCCTCCGCCCGAAACCCACCTGCAGCGGGAAATCATGGCGTGTGTGTTGCCGATTTCCAACGCGACTTTGGCCACATCCTGAGATGGTGCAAGACAGCGGGTGGCATCGGTTTTGGAGATCTGCCTTGCGAAGTTCTTCAGGCCTGAAGATTTCGATCTCAGCACCGCTGTCTTTTGCGCGAGACAGCATGTCAGCTTCAGGGGCACGGTCACGCACCAGACCGCGCAGCGGACTTCTCGTCCGAACTCGCGCAGCCCCTGTCTGCGGTGCGGACCCATAAAACCCTCAGCACCGCATCGTCGCCGCTTGCTTGGAACGCTTGCGTGGCCAGGAAATCCACGAACTCTTTGCTGGTTAGATGCGACGCGGTCGCGGCGAAGCGCGGCCCTCCAATCAACTTCGTGATCTTCGTGTGCCCCGCTAAACGGGGTAAACTTCGTGGTGAGTAAGTCTGAGGCTTGCCCCCATACGACAGGCTCCTCGAGTCTCGACAATGGTGACGCAGTTGCTGCCGGAGAGACCGAGATCGTTGGAGCATAGCAAGCGTGACAGGGTGAGTCGTTTCCGTTAAAAGGATGGCCATGTACCTCGGCGTGGAAATCGGCGGGACGAAACTGCAAGTCGGCGTTTGCGATCGGCGCGGACGGCTGAAGTATCTGGTGCGCACTGCCGTCATCCGTGGGCGTGGACGGCGCGGTATCCTGCGGCAACTCGAGACGATTGTTCCCAGCGTTCTGACCCGATATAATATCAAAGCCGTTGGCATCGGGTTTGGTGGTCCCGTGGACTTCGAGCGCGGGCGGGCGGTGAAGTCGCATCAGATTGCAGGTTGGGACGGATTTCCAGTCACGCAGTGGTTTGAGCGGCGGTTCAAACTGCCGGCGGTTGTGGATAACGACCAGAACTGCGCCGGCTTGGCGGAGGCGGTTTGCGGGGCGGGAAAAGGAAAGCGAAGCGTGTTTTATGTGACCGTCGGCACAGGGATTGGCGGAGGATTCATTCTGAACGGCGAAATTTATAACGGAAGGTTCGGCGCGGCAGAGATTGGACACATGAAGTTATTCGTCAGAAACAAGTGGCGGACAGTGGAATCACTGGCTTCCGGTCTTGCCATTGAGCGCGGCGTGAGCACCGTTGCGCAAGCGGCACAGCGTTTGGGTGTCGGGATTGCGAATGCCATCGCGTTGTTGAACCCCGAGATTGTGGTTGTCGGCGGCGGAGTGTCGCTGGCAGGAGATCGATTCTTTCGGCCATTGAGGCAGACGGTGGAACGACTGGTGTTTCCGCCGTTTCGCAGGAACTTCCGAATCGTGCCAGCCGCGCTGGGGCAATCGGTCGTGGTTGTCGGCGCGGCGTTGTTGGCGGCGCGCAGGAGTCGATGATGCGGTACATGATTTTTGGCGACGTGCATGGAAACCTGGTGGCGCTGGACGCGGTGCTCGCGGCGGCGCAGCGGCTCGGCGTGGATGCGTATCTGTTCGTGGGCGATGTGGTCGGCTATGGCCCGGAACCGCTGGAGTGCATCAAGCGATTGCTATCGTTCCAGCAGGACGGCAGACTGGCGTGGGTCGTGGGCAATCACGAGTTGGTTGTTCGGGGAGAACTGGATTCGCAAGGCTATAATGAGGAAGCGCGGCAGACTCTCGCCTGGACGCAGCAGTTGTTGGAGAGCACGCCGTGGGCGCAGGAATTCATCGCTTCGGGAAAGCTGACGGAACAGGTCAACGATCTCATTTGGCTCGCGCACGATTCGTTGGCGACACCGAGCAACGGGCATTATCACCGCTACCCGCAAAACGCGAAAAGCGAGTTGGCTTGCTTGCGGTATCAGAATGGCCGCGTTTGCTTCTACGGACACACGCACAAGATGCGCGGAGAAGTGCTGCGTGACGATGGCTCGGTTGTTCTCGTGCCCATGGATGTCGTGGAACCGGACAGTGCCGATCCGGGGCCGTTGCGCCTTCGCGCGAAGGAATTCGGTTGGATCGGCGCAGGCTCAGCCGGGTTCCCGGTCAACGAGAAACGGCAGCCGGAGTTCTTGATTCTCGACGACGCGGTGGTTGACGATTGGAAGATTGAAAAGTACGCCGTGACCTATCCGCGCCAGGAAGCGCGCGAGCGCGCGCTGCGAGTTCTGGGGGAAACGTGCAGCGCCGCCGTGGCGGAAAGAGTGATGCGCTGGCTGTAGCCGTTCTTGCGGCCGTTGCGCGTGGCGGATACGATGAGCGAGCTTTCGGTGAATGCGTTCCAATACAAACGAGGTGAGTTGAACTGCGAACAGGTTCCGCTACGGCGGCTGGCGGCAGAATTCGGAACTCCGATGTACGTTTACAGCCGGGGCCACATCGAGGAACGGTACACGCAACTGGACCGGGCCTTCGGCGCGCTCGACCATCAGATCTGCTACGCAATGAAGGCAAACAGCAATCTGGCCGTGCTGCGCCTCATGGCGGACGCAGGCGCGGGATTCGACATCGTCAGCGGCGGTGAACTGTTCCGCGTGATGCGCGCGGGCGGAGATCCGCGCCGGTGCGTGTTTTCCGGCGTCGGCAAGACCCGCGAAGAAATTCAGTACGCGCTGAACCATGGCATTTATTGCTTCAACGTCGAGAGCGAGCCGGAACTGCGCGTGATTGCCGACATGGCACGCCGTCAGCGACGGCGCGCGCCAATTGCGCTGCGGGTGAATCCCGGCGTCGATCCGCAGACGCACCATTACGTTTCGACCGGCAAACACGAGAGCAAGTTTGGAATCGCGATTCACCGCGCTCTGGAAGTTTATCGCGAGGCGCTGCGGTTTCCCTCGCTGGAGATTCGCGGCGTGCAAATGCACATTGGGTCGCAAATCACATCGGCGGCGCCGTTCGTGCAGGCGATCAGGAAGATGTTGCCGCTGGTCAAAGCCGTGCAGGCGTTGGCGCCGGACACGCTGAGGTTCTTCAACATCGGCGGCGGCCTGGGAATCCGTTACCGAAACGAGCGGCCGCCGACGGCCGGGGAGTTTGCCGCTGCGGTCAAGCCGCATCTGCAAAAGCTTGGTCTCAAAATTCTCATGGAGCCTGGCCGGTTCATCGTCGGCAACGCGGGCGTGCTGTTGACGCGGGTGATTTACGTGAAGCGGACGGCTGTGAAACGCTTCATCATCACCGACGCGGCGATGAACGACCTGATTCGCCCGGCGTTGTACGGCAGCTACCACGAAATTGTGCCGGTGGCCGCCTCGCGGCGCAGAACGGTGACAGCCGACATCGTCGGAACGGTCTGCGAATCGGGTGACTTTTTTGCGCAAGGGCGCAGGATTCCCGAAGTCCGCGAGGGTGAATTGCTCGCCATCATCAGCGCGGGCGCTTACGCGATGGCGATGGCCTCGAACTACAACGCGCGTCCGCGCCCCGCCGAGGTCATGGTCGGGGGCCGCCGGTTCGAGATCGTCCGGCGGCGCGAATCCGTGAAGGATTTGGTGAACGGCGAAACCGTGACGCGGTGGTCGGTTTGAACCGCGCTATTCGAGCAGTTGGTTGACGCAATCGATCAACGTCTGAACGGGAAACGGTTTTATCAAATACTTCGCGCCGGTCTTGCTCAGGAAGAGATTGATCTTTGGGTCGGCGGCGAATCCTGTGATGAAAATAAAGCGGTCGCTGAGTGGTGGCCGCGTGTTGATCGCTTGCTGGTAGAGCTCGTCGCCCCGCAGCCGCGGCATCATCACGTCGCAAACGACGGCGTCGTATTCGTTGGCTTTGATTTTGAGGAGGGCTTCTTCGCCATCGTGAGCCACGTCCACGAGAAAGTTTTGGTCGGCAAGAATCCATTGCAAGGCGACCGCCAATTGTCGATCGTCGTCCACGAGGAGGATGGCTTTGAATTCGAAAGCATCCGACGGTCGCACTGCGAGATCAGGCTGGGGCTTGAATTCCATACGAATGTAGAATTAGCAACCGCGATGCCAAAATGGGCGGGGAAATCCCTCGGAATTGGCCGTTTTTTGCGCAAAACTCAAAGATTGACAACCCGAGGGCGGCGTTTATACTGATCGGGAAAGTCTTTGGAGGTGCGCAGCCGTTCCGAAGTACTGGGAACGGTTTTTGCGCATACGGGACTGAATAAAAGGAGAGGTGAGTTGAGTATTATGGCAACAGGCAAAGTGAAGTGGTTCGATACGAAGAAGGGTTTTGGATTTATCCAACAGGAGGGTGGCGCGGACGTGTTCGTGCATTACACCTCAATCTCTGGTGGCGGCTTCAAAAACCTCGAAGAAGGTCAGGCCGTGGAGTTCGAGCTGGTCGATTCTCCCAAAGGCCCGAAAGCTTCCAACGTGATCGTGAAGTAATCGTTGCGCGAACCGAAAATCCCCTGACGGCGCAAGTCGTCAGGGGATTTTTGCTTTCCGTTGCGCGTGGTCCCGCGGAGCGACATTCGCGTCTCGGTCGTCGGTCGCCTGGCGCGGATATTGCGCAAGCAGGTTGAAACGCGAACTGACCGCGCCAAGAATTGTGGGGCGCGAAGCCTGCAGGGTTTCGCGCCGAAGATCTTGACGAGCGACGGCTCGCCACCCTTCGGGTTGCCAGCCCCGCAATAATCCGGTGCAATATGCCGACTGGTCCCACGCCAACCGCTTGTAAACGACGGCCGACTCCAAATAGTCGGCACTTGCCGGCACTGATTCAGTTCACACCTAGGAGTTCAACCTCGAAGACAAGCGTGGCATTGGGAGGAATGAGGCCACCGGCGCCGTTTGCGCCATAGCCCAGGCTGGCGGGTATGGTGAGCTTGCGAACGCCGCCCACCTTCATTCCGGCTACGCCTTGGTCCCATCCCTTGATGACCTGACCAGCTCCGAGTTGGAAAGAGAACGGCTGTCCACGGTCCTTGGATGAATCGAACTTGGTGCCGTTCGTGAGCCAGCCCGTATAATGAACCGTCACACTCTTGCCGGCAACGGCTTCGGCACCCGTACCGACTTTGCTGTCTTCAATCTTCAATTCGGTCACAGCGGCGGCGGGTTGAGGGGCCACACTGGCCGCAGGTTGTGGTGACGAAGTGACCGGTTTGGGCACTTCCTGCTTGGAGCAGGATGTTGACAGCATGACAAGTGATAGAACGAGTGGATACACCGCAGCGAACCGATTCAATTTCATAAAATAATCCTCATGGTGGTGATGTTGTGCTGGCACACGCATCATCGTCTCACGTCGAAAACCGTGCGGCGATAATGGACGCGCAGTCTAATCGCCGTGAACACCGATTGCAAGCACCCCAGCTCCCCGCGAAGGCGTTCGGAGAAGGTTGTCGTTCTGAGTTTGCCGGCGAATCTCTGCCTTGCATCCTGATCGACGCCTTGCGGGGTGGGCGCGGTTGACAGCGTTGTGCACCTCCGCGATATTGCGGCGCGTTTTTGGGGTCGCACCCAGCACTCTCGAAAGGAGAGGTGATTTATGAATCTCATGTTGCGTCCCGGCAAACTTGGTGACGCAAAAATGTGCGGGACGATTTGTTACGAGGCGTTCAAGACCATCGCACAAGTGCACAACTTCCCGCCGGACATCCCGTCGCCCGAAGTCGCCGCCGGGCTGCTGGGTTGGATGCTGTCGCATCCCGGTTTCTACACCGTCGTGGCAGAACTCGACGGCCAGATCGTCGGCAGCAACTTCCTCGACGAACGCAACAGCATCGCCGGCGTCGGACCGATCACCGTTGATCCCACCGCCCAAAACAAGGCCATCGGTCGCCGGTTGATGGACGATGTCCATCAACGCGCGGCGCAGAAGAAGCTTGCCGGGGTGCGGCTGGTTCAAGCCGCGTTTCATAACCGGTCGCTCTCGCTCTACGCCAAACTGGGCTACGACGTGCGCGAACCGCTGGCCTGCGCGCAAGGCCCGGCCATCAACACCGCGATTGCCGGCTACACTGTTCGCCCGGCCACCGAAGCCGACCGCGACGCGTGCAACCGTGTCTGCCAGCAAGTCCATGGCCACGACCGCGGCGGCGAGTTTCTGGATGCGATCAAGCAGGGGACGGCGTCCGTGGTCGAACACAATGGCCGCATTACCGGCTACGCCACGACCATCGGCTTCTTCGGCCACGCCGTCGGCGAGACGAACGAAGAACTCAAGGCGCTCATCGGCGCAGCGAAGGCGTTTGCCGGCCCGGGCTTCCTCTTGCCCACACGCAACACTGAATTGTTCCGCTGGTGTCTGGCTCACGGCCTCCGTGTGATCCAACCCATGACGTTGATGAGCATCGGATTATACAATGAGCCAGCCGGCAGGTTTCTACCATCGATCACGTACTAGCTTCCGGTCGTTGGTAGGCGCGACCGCCGGGCTTGCTCCCACATTTCTGCGGGGTTAGTATTTCCTTCGCAGACTTTGTGATGAAGCGACCGAAACAACATCAAATCGACGAATTGGCACAACGAGTGTTTCGCGATGCGTTACCGGCCGAGTGGGTGGCGAGAGAGCAGAGGCCCGATTATGGAATCGATTACCTCGTGGAGATCGGGAAATCGGAAAAACTCACCGGACTGGCATTCGCTGTGCAACTTAAAGGGAAGAAGACCTTAGCACATGATGGTGAGTCGATACTGTATCAATCGCTCGAAACGCGCCACTTGGCCTACTACTTGGACAAGCAGCGCGCGCCGGTATTCCTAGTACTCGTCGACGTTGTCACGCACGAAGGCTATTGGCTGTTTTTGCAGCGGTATGCCTTGGAGCATTTAAAGGACGTCGATTGGCGGAGACAGACTACCGTCACATTACGGCTGCCGGCGGCCAATAGCCTCAAGAATATTGACGCGCTCGAGCGTGCTGTCGAAGAGGCCGACCATTTGATGGCGGAGTTACGACCCTCGGCGGTGCAAGGGGCGATCACGGCTGAGCGTAAACGCATGGAAACTCTCGATCCACGAATTCGGGTTGAGGTTAGTGCTACCGAAGGGGGTGTCACTACCACTTGAACCCTGTCGAGCCAGTTCAACTCAAACTGAAATTCAAAGGGGACTCAACAAAGGTCACACGTATGGTGGACGATCTTGTCGGTCGAGGGGTGCCAGTGGCGGTTCAGCCGGGCGATATTGAAGTGGAAGGCTCGCTGCTGTTTGAAGATGGCTTGAACGAACAAGCGTTCACGATTCAGGTTGCCAAGAAGGAACAAGGGACCGTGCGGCTGGCGTGTATCGACATGAACGGTCGAGAAGTTGCATTCGTTGATCCCTTTCCAGCAAAACTCGAAGGTGGAACGAAACAACTTCGTCTGAATGCACAGATGCCGCGCACTCCTTTAGCTATATCGCTGACGTTTGAATTGCCATCCAAATCTGGTCGCGCCATACCCGGTCTCGGCAATCTACATTTTTTCTTGGATCAGTGGGTGGGGCAGAAGGTCCTTCAACTCGCGTACTTCGACCAGATTCACCACTTCAGTCGGGCGCTACGCGACGGGTGCGACCTACAGATTCAATGTGCGATAGAAGGCAACCGATGGTTCTGCGTTCGCAGCAATGGAAAGCGGTTAGGCCATTCGAAAGAAATTGCGTATATCGTCGACGTGATAAGAAAAACTCGCGAGATTGCTGTGTGGGTTTCGCGGAATCCGGTTCTGCCGCGAAACTTGACCGCTGATGATCTTCAGGCTCTTGATGAACTCCATTGGAGAGTCGAACCCGGTGACCGAAGCAGACCCGCCGCTGGCGAAAGGTCGTTGGCTATTCAAATCGGTCGCGATGCTGTTGAAGCATATCTGGCGTCTCCCAACAGATGGCGTGACGGGCCGGTGAAGGTATCCCACAAGAACGAGATAATATCGCTTTTGGGCGAAGAAGTTGAAATCGGACTTGGAGAATACGAATTTACAGACGCGAAGCTCGAGCAAACCGACGATGATCTCCGCGGGCAATTATTGGAATTACCACGGAAGGAACTCTTCATTTTGAGCTGGGTCGGAGGCGAACACTCAGAGTTTATTGTTCACCGTCCAACTGGTGCCGGCAGACTCGAACGCCCACCAGCGCTTCCGGCCTAGTCTACTCGCTCGTGTCCGCCACTCCGAAATACGTGCAGTCAGGATGGTGGAACACCAGCGCGCTGACACTTGCTTCCGGATCCATCATGAAACCCTCGGTCAAAGACACTCCAATCTCCTCCGGTCGGAGCAGTTTCCAAATCCCTGCTTGATCCTCCAATGCCGGGCAGGCTGGATAGCCGAAGCTGTAGCGGCGGCCACGGTATTTGGTGGTGAACCGGTCGATCATCGTCATGTCGGCAGGATCGGGGAATCCCCAGTCTTCCCGGATCCGACGATGCAGCCATTCGGCGGCGGCTTCGGCGGTTTCGAGCGCGAGGGCTTGGATTGCGTGCGACTTCAGAAACTCGCCCTCCGTCTTGTATTCCTCGGCGCGTTCGCGGATGCCGGCGCCGGCGGAGACGACAAAGACGGCGATAGAATCACGGATGATCGCCCCGACACCAGCGTCGGGTCTCCCAAGTTGTCTTGGAGGCAGAACGTAATCTGCCAGGCACAGACCATCGGGCTTGCGCTGACGGTGGAAGGCGAAGGTGTGGAGCGGTGCTGCGTTCCCCAATTTGTCCCCCTGAGCTTGCCGAAGGGTCTCTGTCGTTCTTCCGGACGACTGAGATTCTCCGCATCGCTCAGAATGACAGCCAGCGGCGGCGAAAAGCCTGATATTGTTCCCCTCCGCCTCCGCGGCAAAGTACTGCCACACGGCTTTGACCTTCATAAACTTCGCGGCTTCGGCTTTGATTTCTTCGACCCGGTCGTAAAGCTCCAGCGCCTTCGGGTCGCGCGCGGCCAGCGCACGCTCGAAGTTGCCTTTGAAGCCGAGGTGACGGACGTACAGCATCTGCGGATTGATGTATTCCCAGATTTCCCGAAGCTGCGGCACGTCGCGCACTTTGCGGTCGGGGTAGGGCGGGGGAATGATCGGCACGTTCAACCGCACCTTGTTGCTGCGTTGCGTGGTCTCGGGGTATTCCTCCCGCGGCGCGCTGGGGCCAGCGCGCTCTACCGGGGCGTGTTCCACGGCAAGCTTGTCGCGTTCGGTCGCGTCCATAAGCCGGTTCATCATCGCCAACCCGGTCATGGCATCTTTGCAGTAGATGACCACCCGTTCGTAGCTCGGCGCGATCCGTGTCCGGGTAAACTTGTCGCTTAACGCCGCGCCGCCGACCAGCAGCGGCACAGTGATGCCCGCCTGTTTGAGGTCGCCCGCCGTGATGGCCATTTGCTGCGCGCTTTTTACCAACAGACCACTCAAGCCGATGGCGTCGGGTTGATGTTCCCTGTACGCCTTGATCAGGTCTTCCGGCGGCACTTTTATGCCGAGGTTGATGACCTTGTAGCCGTTGTTCGACAGAATGATTTCGACCAAGTTCTTGCCGATGTCGTGCACGTCGCCTTTGACGGTGGCGAGAATGACCTTGCCCTTGGTTGAATCGGCCTTCTTCTCCATGAACTTTTCGAGGTGCGCGACGGCGGCCTTCATCGCCTCGGCACTTTGCAGCACTTCGGCGACGATCAGTTCGTTGGCGTTGAACAGGCGTCCGACCTCCTTCATCCCGTTCATGAGCGGGCCGTTGACGATGTCGAGCGGCGCAGCTTCGTTGAGCTTGAGGTTGAGGTCGTCGATGAGACCTTCCTTCATGCCTTCGAGAATGTAATTGGCGAGCCGCGCGTCGAGAGGCAAGTCCGACGACTTCTTCTTCACGCGGCTGGTGGCTTCGCGGAAGTGCTCGTTGATCGCGGCGATGTGATGCTGGTTGATCGCGACGCGTTGCTCGCGGGTCTGCTGACGATAATCGCGCGCCGCCGCGTAGCCGGCAAACGCATGGTTCCACAGCAAATCCTCGACGAGTTGTTTCTCCTTGTCGGGGATCGTGGCATAACGTTCAAGTTTCTCGGCGTTGACGATGGCGAGATCGAGTCCCGCCTTCGTGCAGTGGTAGAGGAACACCGAGTTGATGACCTCGCGCGCCGCGGGCGGCAGACCGAAGCTGACGTTGCTGATGCCGAGCACTGTCTTGCAGCGCGGCAACGCCTGTTTGATTAGCCGCACGCCTTCGATTGTCTCAACGGCGCTGCCGATGTAGTTCTCGTCGCCCGTGGCGCACGGAAACACCAGGGCATCGAAGATGAGGTCTTCCTCGGCGATGCCGTGCCCGGTGCAATACTCGTGGGCGCGCCGGGCGATGGCGAGTTTCCGTTCCCGCGTGATCGCCTGCGCCTGCTGTTTGTCCTCGTCAATCGAGCCGATCACCACCGCCGCGCCGTACTTCTTCACCAGCGGCAACACCTTGTGGAATTTTTCCTCGCCGTCCTCGAAATTGATCGAGTTGATGATGCTCTTGCCCTGGCAATAGGTCAGCGCCCGCTCGACCGCCCGCGGGTTGGTTGTGTCGATCATCAACGGCACTTTGACCTTCTGAATGACCTTCTCGTAAAAGCGGTCGATGTCGGCCAGTTCGTCGCGGTCGGTGTTCTCCAAGTTGATGTCGATGATGTGCGCGCCGCTCTTGACTTGGGCGCGGGCGATCTCCGTGGCTTCCTCGAATTTCTCCTCGGTGATGAGCCGCTTGAACGCGCGCGAGCCGACCTCGTTGGTCCGTTCGCCAACGAGCAGAGGACGATTGTCGTCGGTCGCCTCCACCAACTCGATGCCGGTGTAGTAGCTGCGGCGCGCCCCCCGGTGCCTGCGCGGTTCTTTGCCATTGGCCATTTCCGCGATGGCTTTGACGTGCGCGGGCGTCGTGCCGCAGCAGCCGCCGACGAAGTTGAGCCAGCCGTTCTTGACGAAGCGCTCCAGCGACGACGCCAGCGAGGTCGGCGTTTCGAGATACAGGCCATCCTCGTTCGGCAAGCCCGCGTTCGGGTAACACGACACGCGCGTCGTAGCCATCTGATGAATGGTGCGAATGTGATCGGTCATGAACTCGGGCCCGGTCGCGCAATTCAACCCGATGCTGAGCAGATCCACATGCTGCAGCGATGCGACAAATGCGTCTGCGGCCTGGCCGGCGAGCATCGTGCCCGTCGGCTCAATTGTGCCGCTGACCATGATCGGCAGCTTCACGCCGAGTTTGTCGAACGCCTGCTGAATGCCGATGAGCGCCGCCTTCACGTTCCGCATATCCTGGCACGTCTCGACCAGCAGAATGTCCACGCCGCCTTCGATCAGCCCGAGTGCCTGCTGGTGAAAGTGGCCGATCAACTGCTCGAACGTCACGCCACCCGTCACGGTAATGGCCTTTGTCGTCGGCCCAATGAACGCGTTTACGAAACGTGGTTTGTTCGGTGTCGAAAACTCCGTCGCTGCCTGACGCGCGAGCTTGGCTGCTGCCGCATTGATTTCGCGACATTTGTCGGAAAGCCCGTATTCACCCAGCACCAGCGGCGTGGCGCCAAACGTATCCGTCCCGATGAAGTCCGAGCCGGCTGCCAAATATTGGCGGTCGATATCGAGGATCACATCGGGCCGCGTCAACACGAGATGCTCATTGCAGCCCTCGTACTGGGCGCCGCCGAAATCGGCGGCAGAAAGGCTGCGCTGCTGGATCATCGTTCCCATCGGACCGCCGAGAACGATGATGCGTTGATCCAGAACCTCGTATAGCAACTTGATCCTGTCGCTGACGTTGCCCATCGTCATCTTCCTGTAGCTTAGCAATTCCCGCATCCGGGGAAACAAAAAACCGCGTTTCGCATCAGCGAAGCACGGTCACGCGGAGCGTTTTGTTCGCGCGGTCGTTTCCCGCTCGCACATCGGTTCCGAAATCCTTTCGGGACCAAGCCACCGTAGGCGCTCCCGCCTCGGTTGGCACCCAGCCATTTGCCAGCAAAGGGCTGCGGTTCCTGATGCTGCGGGGGGAGACTATATCCGTTGCGGGGGCGAGTGCAAGCAGAACTTGCGTGTAGGCGGATTTCGAGGGATGATGCGCGTCGGAAGGAGCGAAGGCGATGAGGAAGACCATCTGCGCGATAGTCGCTGTGCTGTGCGCGTGCATCGTGACGCAGGCAGCAGAACAGGAGGCAACCATGACACAGTTCACGTTAAGCAGTCCAAGTTTCCACAACAACCAGCCAATCCCCGCGAAGCACACCGGCGAAGGACCGGATGTGTCGCCCGCACTGAAATGGGAAGGCGCGCCGCTGGGCACGAAGAGCTTCGCGTTGATTTGTGACGACCCCGATGCGCCCGTCGGCACCTGGCTTCATTGGCTCATCTACGATATTCCTGCGAAGACGACCGGGTTGCCCGAGAACGTGGCGAAGACGGACACGGTCGCGGCGCTCGGCGGCGCGAAGCAGGGCATAACCGATTTCGGTCGCGCGGGATACGGCGGACCGATGCCGCCGCGCGGTCACGGCGCGCACCATTATTATTTCAAGTTGTACGCGCTGGATGCTGAGTTGAATTTGCCGGCGAAAGCCACCAGGAAACATCTCGAAGACGCGATGGGCGGGCATGTCCTGGCGAAGGCGGAATTGATCGGAACCTACGAGCGGAAATAGGAGGTTGGAGGGATGGAGTAATGCGGCAACCGGGGCGTTGAATCCCCGATACTCCAGTCGGTTACGCGCTGTGCCGCGTGCCGGCGATTTGACTTCTTTCAACCTCCGTCAGAACGTACCCGGACGAAACGCGGCTCCTACTGCTTCAAGTACTTGGCGGCGAAATCCAAAAAGGCTTTCCAGTCGGCAGGAGTGGCCGCGTGGCCGCCGGTGTGATAGACCCAACCGAGATCGCCCGTGGTCAATGGAGTATCGAGCGGCGCGAGTTCGGTCGTTCCCAAATCCTTCTTTCCCAGCAGACGGTACACCGGCCCGGCGGCCACCTCGGCGAGAAATTCCCCTTTCGGATCGGCCCACTGGTCGGTGGTGCCGCCGTTGATAAAGACGCCATGCGGCGCGTTGAGAGCGATGAGCATGTGCGCATCCACGGGCATGTCGTTCCAATGGCCCGGATACTTCTGGAAATTGCCGGCGAACTGCCACGGGAAATTCTGGGCCATGTCGTCCACCGTCTCGCCGTAATCGCGGCGGGCCAGTGCGGCGCCCATCTCGCCCGAGCAACTGGAAAACACCACGGCGATCCGCGGGTCTTGCGCGCCGGCCCAGAGAACCGTTTTGCCCAGACGCGAATGCCCCTGAATAGCCACTCGCTTGGCGTCCACGGTCTTGTCGGTTTCGAAATAGTCAATGATGCGGCTGATGCTCCAAGCCCAAGCGCTGATTGTGCCCCATTGGTCCGGTGCCGGAGCGATCTGGTCCCTCGCCAAGGCAAGCCCGATGACGCCGTTGGTGAAGGCATTGGCCCGATCCGGTTGGACCTCGCCGTAATTGAAAGTGGCGTATCCCCAGCCACGGGCGATGATGTCCGCGATGGGATCGCCAAAGCCGCCGCCGCCCCTTGCGCCCCGGCCGCCCGCAGGCGCATTGGTCGCACCGGTGCCCGCACCTCGATTGCCACGAGGGCCACCAGCGCCGAAGCCGAAACTGATACAGAGCACGATGGGCACCGGCCCGGTGGCTTTGGCCGGAGTGTACATGGTCACATTCAAGCGGGGACCGTCCGCGCGGTCGCCGATATGTCCCACCACGCGTTTCATCACAGCCGCCCCATCAAGGGCGTTGGTGTCGGTAGAGGCGACCTCCCACGTCACCTTGGGCGCGTTGGCCGGAACACGGCCGTAAATCTCGGTTTCGTAAAGCTTGAGCAGTTCCGGGCGACGCTGTTTGAACCACGTCTCCGCGTCGCGCACAGGCTGCCCGTTGGCCAGCACGAGCGGGTCGGGCAGGGTATAGGATCCGACTTTGGCCTCGTCGTAATTCGAGACATGCCCGGTTCTGGTGGCCCTGCGGAGTGCGTTGCCGTTGGCGTCTGAACCCAGGTTGGTTGCGCTTGCGGCACCGCGGGCTGGCGCCGGGTTGGTTGTCTGGCCAAAAGTTGCGGTCGTGAATGCCAGCAAACCAAAAGCGATGGCGAGAAAACGGTAGGGAGTGGTCGGTTGCATTGGCCAAGAAATAATCTGAAGCCCGATAGAAGTAAAGCGCGCAGGAGAACCGGCAGGATCTGCCTGGGCTTTGGCCTGCTCGGGCAACACCCGCCCTACGCGGCCAACGTCATCTCGGGCTGCGCCTTCTTTTCGTGCGGTTGGACGTTGGGGACGCTGGGGCCGGTGGCTTGGGCGAATTTGATGGGCGAGCGCAGCAGCAACGTGCCGAACAGCGTATCGAACAGCGGGAGGACGACGTTGAGGTTCTTGCCCGTGTAACGATGGTGTAGCAGGTGATGGCCGTTGAGTCGGAAAAAGATGCCCGAACGTTCGATGTTGCGTTTGCGCGGGATGTGCATGCACCAATGCAGGTACTCGTAAGCGGCATAGTACCCGACCATAGCGGAAAACGTCCCCCACGCGATCGGCTTGCCAATGCAACATTGCAATCCCAACACCGGCCCGATGTGAATCGCCCACATCACGGGGGCGTTCCACCACGCCATCGGCACGGTCTTCTTGTCGGCCTCCTGCTGCAGGTGATAGGTGTAATCAGCCTTGAACTTTCCGTGGTGTGTCACCGCATGTGCTTCGAACGGATAGCGGAAGAACGGGACCGGCCGGTGCATGACGTGTTTGTGGAGCATCCACTCAAAGAAACTGCAGTAGATCACGCCACCAACCCACCCGATTGCCTGCCAGAAGATTTGGTGCATCAGGTGAAACTACGCGAAACCTTGCAGAACGCAACCGATAACTCTACAGTGGCCGCCGATGAAGGCCGATGCTTCGCGGGTCACGGCTGACAAACCGTGTTTACCCCCGCACGCCGCCGACGCATCTAGCGGATTGTTGACCGGTCTGCTCCGCGATGTGTCGCGGTCGTTCTACCTCACGCTGCGAGTGCTGCCGAAAGAGATTCGTCCGCAGGTTTCGCTGGCCTATCTGCTGGCGCGGGCAAGCGACACGATTGCGGACACGAAGACGGTGGCGCGGGAGAAGCGCGTGAGGTTGCTGCGACAGTGGCAGCAGCAGGAAATCGGCGCGGTTGTGGAACTGGCCGAGGACCAAGCGTCGCCGGCGGAGCGGGCCTTGGTGAAGCGGCTGGATGAATGCGTCGCGTTGCTGGAGACGTTTTCAGCGGAAGATCAGACGTTGATCAGCGAACTGCACCGCACGATTATGGAGGGACAGGTTTTTGACTTGGAGAGATTTCCGGGCGAGACGGACAAGGACTTGGTCGCGCTGCAAGACGACGACGAGCTTGATCGTTACACCTACATGGTTGCGGGCTGCGTAGGCGAGTTCTGGACGAAGATGTGCAAGACGCACTTGGGGGGACTGGAGTGTTGGAGTAGTGGAGCAATGGAGGAGTTGGGGGTCCGGTTTGGAAAGGGTCTTCAATTGGTGAACGTGTTCAGAGACATCCCGAGGGATTTGCGGATTGGACGATGCTATCTGCCCGTGACCGACCCGAAGTCGCTGCTCGATCCGCAGAACTTTGCTAGGGTGCAACCGCTTTATGATCGTTGGCTCAATACCGCTGTTGAGCACTTGGAAGCGGGCTGGCAGTACACGATGCAGATTCCGCCGAGACTGTGGCGTTTGCGGCTCGCGTGCGTCTGGCCGATTTGGATTGGATTGAAGACCATCGCGCGATTGCGGCGGGCGAATCCTCTCGACCCAGCGCGCCGCATCAAAGTGTCGCGGATGGAAGTATACGGATTGATGCTCGAATCGTTCCTGTTGCGCCTGAAGGACGCGGCGCTCGATGAGAAAACTCGGCGTCTGTTCGCAGCCGCCCGCACAGAGCGCAACGGTGCCGTCACTTCCGTTGTTCGTCCTTGAAAAGCTTGTACTCGACGGAATCCACCAGCGCTTCCCAACTGGCTTCGATCAGGTTGTCGTTGACGCCGACCGTGCCCCAGATGTCGGCGCCATCGGTGGACTCGATGATGACGCGCGTCCTGGCAGCGGTGCCGGCTTGGGAGTCGAGGATGCGAACTTTGTAATCCACGAGCTGCACGGCGGCAATGGACGGGTAGAACTTCATTAGCGCGGCGCGCAACGCCTTGTCGAGCGCGTTGACAGGGCCGTCGCCCTCGGCCACGGTGTGCACCACCTTGCAGTTCACGTCCAGCTTGACGCTTGCTTCGACGATGCTGCCGCCGTCTTCGCCGTGGCGATCCATGATGACCCGATAAGCCAGCAGCGTGAAAAATGGTTTGTGTCGCTTGAGCAGCTTCTGCACTAGAATGTGAAAGCTGGCGTCGGCCGCCTCAAATTCGTAGCCCGCGTGTTCGAGTTGCTTGAGTTGCTGGAGAATGTCCTTTGCCTCGGGTGAATCCTTCGGCAACTGGATTCCCAATTCGTGCGCCTTGATGAAAACGTTGCTGCGCCCGCTCAATTCGCTGACGAGCACGCGACGGCGATTGCCCACGGCTTCCGGTTCGATGTGCTCGTAGCTGCGCGCCAGCTTTTCGACGGCGTTGACGTGGATGCCGCCCTTGTGCGCGAACGCCGTCGCGCCGACGAACGGCTGACGAATATCGTGCCGCACGTTCGCCAAATCGTCGATGAACAACGACAACTCGCGCAGATGGCGGACGTTCTCCTTGGGAATGCACTCGATGCCCATCTTCAGTGCGAGACACGGGATGACGCTCGTCATGTTGCAGTTGCCGGTGCGTTCGCCGTAGCCGTTCATCGTCCCTTGCACCTGCGACGCGCCCTGTTCGACGGCGGCCAGCGCATTGGCCACGCCGACGCCGCAATCGTTGTGCGTGTGAATCCCGACGGCGCACTTCATCGCCTTGCAAACTTCTGCGGTGATGCGCCCCACTTCGCCTGGCATCGAGCCGCCATTCGTGTCGCACAGCACGACGATGTCGGCACCAGCGTCCTGCGCGGCTTTCAAAGTCGCCAACGCGTAACGCGGGTCATCCTTGTACCCGTCGAAGAAGTGTTCCGCGTCATAGATGACTTCCCTCTTGGGAGAACGCAGTTCCTTAAAATACTGGACCGAGTCGCCGATCATCGCCAGATTCTCTTCGGGCGTCGTGCGAATGACTTCGCGCACGTGCAACGACCATGTTTTGCCGACCAGCGTGATGACCGGAGTGCCTACATTGACCAGCGTGGTGATCTGCGGGTCGTCTTGGCATTTTGTGTGCGCACGGCGGGTGCTGCCGAACGCGGCGATCTTCGCGTGCTTGAACTGCCGCCTGAGGGCTGCTTCAGCGAAGAAATCCACGTCCTTCGGGTTCGACCCCGGCCAGCCGCCCTCGATGTAATGCACGCCGAACGCGTCGAGCCGTTCGGCGATGCGGGTCTTGTCCGCGCTCGAAAACGAGATGCCTTCGCCCTGCGCGCCGTCGCGCAACGTCGTGTCGTAAATCTTTACCTGTCTGCTCATGGGAAGACCCAAAGACTAAGACCAACCTCCACGCCCGTCAATCTCGCACTTGGGTGGACTTGGGAGGAAAACAGGGAGAATTGCCTCGACTTTTCGGCTCCGTTGTGCTTGAGTATGTTTTGCGCGCACGGGCGCAAGACACCCCGACGATGTTGGTCATTTCCAGCCCGAAGGTCTCGTTGGTGGGCGGGCCGGTCTTGAGGCTGAGCGGCGCGTCAAGATCGCCCAGATGGTCGTTGAACGCACGGATAAGGTGGATAATTTCGCCGTGATCAAGGAGAAGCTGGGCAAATACAAATTCGGAGGGCCAGGCACATGAAACGGGCGCTCATAGTTTTCCTCGTTGTCGCCGCGCTGATTCCCGTTCTGATTCTTGTTGGCAAGGCCATTATCGCACTGCTCGATTTGGGGAGTGCTACGACCGACCTCGCTGCAGCACAAAAATCCCATGATTCACAGCTCAAGGCCGCAGAAGCGGTTTACCACGGGATCACTGACCGTTTGAATGAATGGAAAAAGGCCGGGCTGATTATGAAGATCGATTCCAATGATATTTTCGTTGGTCGTGACTGGTATTTGCTGCCTTACGATCAAAAAACTTTCGTCTTGGAGACCTGCACAAATGCGTTCGACGGCATCGTGGTGATACGGGATGGATTTTCCGGTAAAGAACTCGCCCACAACCGCGGCGGCAAACTCGTCATCATTCCTGAAACAAACTGATTGCCGATTGTGGGCTGGCAGCCTGATAGGTTGCCAGTCCCCTCCCCCGACTGGCGCGCCGGCGGCACGAAACCTTGTAGGCTTCGCGCCCTACTACGACCCGCCGGATCCCGTCAACCACAATCTTCACCTTCTGCGAGGTTTTTTAGCCCGTCCGGTCATTAGAGCGTTTTCATAGCCCGCGTGGCCGGCGAAAAGCCAGTTTTGTTGAGGTTTTCCGGGATTATCTGGCTACAGTATTATTTAAACCGCTCTAGCACACGCGTTAACGCGTGCATTATGCCAGCAGCGGCAGGATCAGCACCATCTATGCAATTCCGAGTTGGCAACAGAGCATCAGCATGTCCGCCAACCAAGGATCGACGACCATGCAGAACCTTCCGGACATCGCCCTGACGGCTGATAACATTTTTCTCATCGCGGACAATGGCACCCCGTACAGCGTAGGCGGCACGAGTTGCGCGGCGCCACTGTGGGCGGGCTTTACCGCACTGGTCAATCAACAGGCCGCGGCCAACGGCAAAACACAGGTCGGCTTACACTACCAACTTCATCGACATCAGCGGACTGATCATCCTCCCGGGCAGCGGAGACGCCACGACCAACTACGTCGATTTCGGCGGGGCGACCAACGCGCCCTCGCGCTTATACCGCATCCGCCTCGTGCCGTAGATGATCAGCACGGCGCGCTCGGCGACCACACCCTACCAACGACGTTGATAGCAGGCTGGCCATGTACAACGTGGGAACTCTCACTCCGCTCTTGCATCCGAGACAATCCGTGTGAGTCTGTGGCTACTTGCCCAATCCAAAGGCGTCGTGGATGACGCGGGCGGCACTATCGGCATCGGCCAGTTTGATGATGACCGAGATCTTGATCTCACTGGTGGAAATCATGTCGATGTTGATGCCGTTGGCGGCCAACGTCTCGAACAGCTTGGCCGCAACGCCGGGATGAGAGCGCATGCCGATGCCGACGACCGAGAGCTTGGCGATGTCCGGGGTCGAGGTCGCTTGGCGGGCGCCAATCTCTTTGACGACGGGCTGCAGCACTTTCGCCGCTTTGCCAGCTTCGCTGGAGGCGACGGTGAAGGAAATGTCCGTAAGACCTTTTTCGCTGACGTTCTGCACGATCACATCGATGTTGATGTTGGCTTCTGCAATGGCCTTGAACACCTTGGCTGCGATGCCGGGCTTGTCGGGCACGCCGGCAATGGTGACTTTGGCCTGGTTTTTGTCAACCGCGACGCCGCGGATGACGACGTCTTCCATTTTGGCTGTTTCTTCTTTCACGATGGTCCCCGGATTATTGTTGAAACTGCTGCGGACTTCAAACACGACGCCGAATTTCTTGGCGAACTCGACCGAACGCGCCTGCATGACTTTCGAGCCGAGCGCGGCGAGTTCGAGCATCTCGTCGTAACTGATTTCTTCCAGCTTGCAGGCGTTGAGCACGACGCGCGGGTCGGCGGTATAGACGCCGTCCACATCGGTGTAAATCTGGCAGAGATCGGCCTTCACCGCGGCAGCAATCGCGACGGCGCTGAGATCGCTGCCGCCGCGCCCCAGTGTGGTGATGTGGCCTTCGGGTGTGGTGCCTTGGAAGCCCGCGACGATGACGATGTTGCCTTCGTTGAGTAATTCGTGGACGCGCTTCGGTGTGATGTTCGCGATCTTCGCTTTGGTGTGGATGCCGTCGGTGACAATGCCCGCTTGAGCGCCAGTCAACGACACGGCCTTCGCTCCGAGCGCGTGCAGCGCCATCGCCAGCAATGCGATCGTTGTCTGTTCGCCCGTGGCCAGCAACACGTCCATCTCGCGGTCGTTGGGTTCGGGATGAACCTCCTTGGCCAGCCTGATGAGCGAGTCGGTCACGCCGCTCATGGCGGAGACGACGGACACAACTTTGTTGCCTTCCTGTTGCGTCGCCAGCACGCGGCGCGCGACGTTCTTGATCCGGTCGGGATTGCCGACTGATGTCCCGCCGTATTTTTGGACAATGACCGCCATGGTTTTCCCTCTATCCTAAATTCGAATATCGAAAACCGAAATCCGAAACAATTCCGAATGAACAAATCTCGAATTGCTTATCCCACATATCTTGTGATTCGAGCTTGTTCCGAATTTCGACGTTCGAGTTTCGAAGTCCATATCCCCATTGCTTTCAACACCGCCCCTGTGTTTGCCTCGCACGAAATGGGCGACTGGACGTTCTCGGTCACGCCGAGGCGTTTTCCGAGGTTGTGCACGCGGATCAACGGTGTGTTGCCTTCGTTGAGCGACACGACCGGCGTCTTCTCCGTGATGGGCAGAAACTTGCGATACCGGTCGATCACACCTCGCCACAAATTCATCTAGTCAAAATTCTCCACACGGATGACAACGGTTCTGTCTTTGACGACGCTGAGCCGATCGATGTCGGCGACCGCGTCGCGCACCGCACGATCCTTCGCGCTATGCAGCATAAAGATCAACGGCACATGGTCGCTCGGCGGCTGGCCGCGTTTGGGTTCGGGCGCTTCACGTTGCAATACCGAGGCGATGCTAATGTCACGTTCGCCAAGCACCTTGGAGACCTTGGCGATGACGCCCGAGCGATCTTCGACGGTCAACCGCAGATAGTACCGCGATTCGACTTCATCAATGGTGCGGACACGCGCGTGCAGCCGATGCGACACGAACGCAGGCACACGCTGGATGCTGTCAAATTTCAGATTCAGCGCCGCATCAGCCAGATCGGAAATCACGGCGCTGGAGGTAGCATCCGCCCCAGCTCCGCGGCCATAGAACATCGTATCCCCGACGACATCGCCGCGCACGACCGCGCCGTTAAACACCCCGTTGACGCTGGCGAGGACGTGGTGCTGCGGGATGAGTGTCGGATGCACGCGGACCTCGACGGGCGCGGAGTCGGAATGATCCGCGCTCTTGATGATCGCCAGCAGTTTGATGGTATAACCGAGTTCGCGCGCCACCTGAATGTCGAACTGCGACACGTGACGGATTCCCTCGACATAGGTGCTGCCGAAGCCGGTCCAGAACCCGTGCGCCAGCGAGGCGAGAATCGTCGCCTTGTGCGCAGAATCGATGCCGTCCACGTCCAGCGATGAATCGGCTTCGGCGTAGCCGAGCTTCTGCGCTTCGGCGAGCACCTCGTCGAAATCCTTCCCTTCAGCAGTCATGCGTGAGAGAATGTAATTGCAGGTGCCGTTGACGATGCCGTAGATGAGCGGAAACCGATTGCCGACGAATCCTTCACGGATGGCCTTGATGATGGGGATCCCGCCGCAAACGCAGGCTTCGTAGAAGATATTGGTCGAGTTCTTGGCGGCGGCGGCGAAGATCTCTTCACCGTGATGGGCCAGCAGGGCCTTGTTGGCGGTGACGACAACCTTGCCTCGGTTCAGCGCGCCCAAGACCAGTGTGCGCGCGAAACCGGTGCCGCCGACCAACTCGACCACGACATGAACGTCGGGATCGCCGAGGACCGCGTTGGCGTCGGGAGTCAGCGCGTCGGCTGGCACGGGCAGACCTTTCAGGCGGGACGCATCCTTGTCGCAGACCCATTTGAGATGGAGGCGAACGTCGAGCCGTTCGCCGATGAGGTCGGCGTTGCGGGTGAGATTCTTCACCACGCCGCCGCCGACGACTCCCGCTCCGATCAAGCCGATATTCAGTTGTGAGATATTTCCCATGCGACGAGACCTCAAATCAGAGTCAGCAGTGTATCGACAGGGCAGAGATTTGTCTAGCGTCCTGCCCTTGCGGCAGTGCCCTAATTTGAAATTTTAGCATGAAACCCAGTTTACTTCTGCAATGTTCCTCCGTGAAAAATGGCGAAACTCAATACGGAGGGTTAGCTCCAACTCTTATCAGCACCATATTTGTGGCGCTCGCATCAATAAACCCAGTCATGGGAACACCTGCATTCTGAAAGGCTGCCTGTAACGCTCCTGCAAATGATGGTTGTTTGTTGGCTGCAACTCCGATGCCGAGTCCTACATATTGCGGGGACAGGATGCCCACCGGCGAACAGCCCATGATTGGGAACGGTTGGCTCGCGCGTCAGGGTACGCAAACAAGCGTTACCAGCAGAAAGCAGAGCAGGGGAACTGATCGGTTGCAGGGCGGGGATGACCTTCGTCTGCAATCAACCTTATTGCGGCTGCTGTTGCTGGCGATGTTCTTCGCCACCGCGACCGCCTCGATTCTGCGCCGCGCCGTTGCCGCGCCGAGGTTCCAGCGGGCGGGCTTCATTGATGTTCAACGGCCGCCCGTCCAGTTCCTTTCCATTCAGGCCCTCAATGACAGCTTGGGCTTCGGCGTCGCTGGACATTTCGGCGAACCCAAACCCGCGCGAACGATTCGTGTACGGGTCGGCCTTGATTTCAACGGTTGCACATTTTCCGCCGAGCGACTGAAGATGGGCGGCGAGAGCTTCCTGAGTCGTGTGGAAGGATAAATTCCCGATGTAAAGGCGCTTTGCCATAGCGGGTCGATCCTTTCGTTGATGTAGTTTTACTATGGGAGATACTACGCAACGCGAGCGGCAGAGCGCAAGCGCATTTTGCTTAAGAACTTGGGAACGAACAGGTACATCGTGATCCGCCTATGGTGAGGCTGAGAGCGGTCAGTGAATTGAAGATGAAGATACTCAGGGGGCACCCCAAAATATGCTCCTGAGCGGCACGAAGCGTATTGTTTTCTCCCATGACCAATCTGAGGCCAGTCACATCTATGATTGATTCTTACTCGCTTGAGACGGAGACGCAGGATCGCTGGAAACCCGTGCCTTCTGTTGCCAGTTGAGCCAATCGCTGCCGTTGTCGCAGTCGAATCCTAACGGGGCAAACGGCAGTTCGGCTTCCACATCGCGCGTCTGTTCAAGACGGCGCGGCGGCGGGACAGGCGCTGGCGATGTCGGTGGAGATCAGACTCCAGACAAAGTCGCCGACCAGATCGTGCCGGTAATGGGTCACACTGTCAGCCTCCAGAAATCCGACGCGGTGTTCATCCCAAACCGCTCCTTGGATCGGGATCTGAGTACGCAAGAGGCTGCCGATGTGTTTCGGATTGTGCGGCAACGTTGCGACCAAGCGTTTCCCATAGAGTTTCTCGGCGGAGGTGCCATCCACGCGTGACGCGGCTTTGCGGATTGGGTCGTCGCGCGGGAGCGCACCGCTGGGGCTTGGCCGGTGGGCTTGGGCAGAGTGTCGCCGAACAGTTTGATAGCGTGCTTGCGACTGTAGTCGTACTGCCCGCGCCAGCGTTGGAGCTGTTGTTCACGACTCAATGGGATCATTTTCATCCCTCCAGTTTGGGTGTCATTTCTTTCTGAGGCAACGACGCGCTCCCCCAACCGACCGCTGCGGGGTCCTTTGATCTGGGGCAACTTGCTAACACGACAACAAGTGAACTAACTGTTGCCCTCAGCCAAAGAACGTTTATAATGAGTGCATCAATGCCAAAGTCCTCAAACTTGGGCCACTTTAGTCTGTTGGAGGAGATAGCTCGCGGTGGAATGGGAACCGTGTACCGCGCGTTCGACCCGACGTTAAACCGGGAGGTCGCGATCAAGGTACTGAAGGAAGAGTTGGCGTCCGATCCGAAGTTCCTCGAGGATTTTCTTCGCGAAGCCCGCGTGGTGGCCTCCATGAGTCATCCGCACATCGTGCAGATTTATTTCGTCGGCGACGAAGGCCGAAAGTACTACCTCGTGATGGAGCTATTGAAAGGCCGCACACTGCGAGAGATCGTCGAAACGGATGGACCGTTAGATGAGGAACGCGCGCTGGATCTCACGATCGACGTTGCCGAAGCGCTGCGAGCCGCCTACAAAAGCCAGATGATCCACGGCGACATTAAGCCCGGCAACATTTTCGTCACGGAGGACTTCGGAGCCAAGGTCTTGGACTTTGGGCTCGCCAAGCTCGCCAATATCGAGGTGGATCCGACCGGCGGAGTCTGGGGATCGCCGTACTACATGTCTCCCGAACGAGTCGGCCAGAAGGCAGAGGATTTTCGGAGCGATATCTACAGCCTGGGAGCAACGCTCTTTGATATCTTGACGGGACGCCCGCCTTTTGACGCTGAGAACCTCGAAGATTTGGCTGTAATGCGGCTGAATCAGAAGCCGCCGCTGTTGCGCGAGGTCAATCCGAATGTCACCGAAAAAACGGGGCAACTCGTCAACAAGATGCTCAACAAGAGTGTCCTAATGCGCTATCGCGACTACGATCATCTGCTCGAAGACCTGCGCGAAGCGAAGACGGAGGCGACAGCGAAACGCCTCGGTGTGCAATTGCATGTCGAATCGGGCCCACCTCTGCCTGAGCCTGCGCCCCGACCAGCGGAGAAATCCACGCTGCCGCTGATTTTGACTGCCACAATCGTGTTGCTTGTTCTGATCGGTGGCCTCAGCGCGTGGCTCTGGAGCTATTCCACAGCTAAACCCCCGCAACAGCAAAAGGCGGTAACACCATCTCCAGATCAGATCCTGAAAGAAAAGGAAGAAGCAGAGAAGAGGGAGCAAGAGAAAAAGGCAGAGGAAGAAAGGATAAGGGCAGAGGAAGAGGCCCGGCAACACGAGCTTGAAGAGAAGGAACGTCAGTTGATCCTGACCACCGACCGCAACTTGGACCCTCTCTGGCAGGTCTACGACTTTGATGCTGTCACGAACGCTTACAAAGCTATCGACTCACAGATTACGACGAGCACCAACCGTCTGTTGCTCAGCCAGCGCCTGAGCATCGCGGCACTGATCGTGGATTTTCAGTCTCAGTTGATTAATGACATTGCGCGTCTGCCTTACGATCACGGTGACTTACAGACGCGCCAGGGCACCAGACTCGTTGGTCGCCTTATCCGGGCTACGGGCACGGAACTATCCTTTGCCACGGCTTATGGAGCTATCTCGGTCCGTTGGGGCGACTTGACTCCTCAGACGCTGGTGTCCTTGGCTGATTTTTACGTCGCCGCATTCGCACAATCAGAGATGTCCGCCGCGCTGGGTCATCGGTATTTGGCGCTCGCGGCGTTCTGTACGCAATACAACCTTCCTCAGAAGGCGAACACCTCGATTCGTCATGCGTTGCGGACTGCACCGGACTTGCGATCGGATGTGGTGCGGATCTTCGGCCCATCATGGTCGAGACCGCGGTAAAACTAGAACCTCCACTTGTCAGTGGATCGTCAGGGGACGACCCAGGCCGGGAGTCTTCTGGTGATGCCAATGTTAAGCGATTGGAACTTTTCTTCATGAATCGTGTCATAAACTCAGAGACCATGGGGGACATTTCCGATCGCGAACCGGTGGCACGTTGCCAGGAAAGTCGCGAGGCGGCATTTGATACGCTGGTTTTGCGGCACCGCGAGCGAGCGTTCAACATCGCGTATTCGCGGTTGGTAGACCAAGAGGATGCCACCGAAGCCGCACAGGACGCGTTTGTGAAAGCGTACACGGGCATTGCTTGATTTCTTGGTAACTGCTGGTTTACGACCTGCTTGTACCAGACCGTCGTCAATCTTGCGCGCCACAAACGCAGTTGGTGGACGCGCCGCGGCAGAGGAATGACGGTCTCGATGGACTGCCCGGTGGAAACGGGCGACGGTGAGATGACGATACAGGTCGCCGCCGTGGAAGATCCGCCCGATGCAGAAGTGGCGCGGGCCGAATTTGTGCGGGCGCGCCACCGCGAGATACTGTTGTTGCGGCAACGCTGATGATATGAATTATGAAAAGATTGCTGCTGTGCTAGGCTGCTGCGAGAAGACGCCGGTCATGTCGCGGATCGCACGTGCGCGTGAGTCGTTGCGCCCAGCCAAGGCAGGTGAACTGCGATCAAGCAGGCGTGGTCAAGCCAGTTCAGGCACACCGGGCCAGTCACTTCATCCGCCTTGATTCTATTCATGCCGAGTTCGTCGGTGATTGCATTGAATATTTTCATAGCCTACAGAAACCTTACAGATTCCTTTTGCAATGCCAGCAACTTTGTGAGAGATTTTTTCAGGTGTTGGTGGCAGGCTCGGAGGCCAGGAAATAATTGCCATGCCGGAAGATAAGGCCACGAAACGCCGCCGGGTTATCGGCACGCGCGTTGATGATGATTTGTTCGATTGGATAGAGGCGCTGGCAAAGCGAAACACCCGCACGCTCTCCCACCAAACGGAGCACATGCTGAAAATCGCGCAAATGGTCATTGAACGTACAGACAAGGTTGACGACTTCGCCGTGATCCGGGAGAAACTCGCGAAGTACAAATTCGGAGGGCCAAACACATGACCATTGCTTTTAACATCCTCGGTTTGGTCGCCATTTGCGCCGCCGCCGCCGTTTTCGCCCAGGCCCAATCCGCCGTGCACGAAATCGAAGGTTTGATCTTGCTGCTGATCGCTGCCGTCCTCCTCGCAGGAGGCGGAATTTGCGAGGCGCTCGCCAAAGCATGGCGCGAACTCCGCACCCTCACCCGAAACGCTTATCCTGACGAGATTGCCGCTGTGGAAAAAAAGGAGCGCGAGAAACGATCCGCCGAAATCATCATCCTCGTCTGCCTGATCGGCATCGGCGCGATCCTCTACCTCGTTTTCAAGTATTCCTATTCGTGATTGTAGGGCGCGAAGCCTGCAAGGTTTCGCGCCGTCCGTCCGTTAATCCCCGACGCCACCCCCACGGCGCGATAGGTCGGACCCATCGCGTCCTACAACCCCCCTAAACCGCGTCAACGGAAATTTTCAGTTTCTCTGATTTTTACTCGCCCCCTCCCGCTATAGGGCACGCCCTATCCCCCCGGGGCCGTTTCCGGCCTTCGTGATAAATCTTGCGCGATGAAAAACGCGATCTGCGGAGACGCGGCCGGGAAATTTGTCGGGGCTTCAGACACTCCGGCCTCCTTTCGGCCCGGTCCGCGTCTCCCCGCCGATCCAAACCAACGCAAGGAGGCAAAATGAAAAGAGCAGTCAGCGGTCAGCAGTCAGCCTGTCAGTCATCTTTGCAATCGCCATGCTGGTGCTCTGGGCGCCGGCCCCGGCGTTCGCGCAGACGCCAGCTGTGAACAGTGCGCTGACGTTCTTCGACACGGTCGGCGACTACTTCACCTCGATCAACACCGACAACTCCATTGCAGCGAACCAGAACATCGAGCTGTGGACGGCCGCCGAGTACGCGAACGGCCTCAACTTCGCCGATGATCTCGGCGTCGATTACTGGTTCAACTCCGGCGTGCGCCTCGAAACGGTGATGCCCAACTCCGGCGTTGCCGGTACGCTGATCGATCTGCAGGGAGGATTCGGCTACTCGATTGTCTACTACGATGTGGAGTTGTCAGCCGGCGTCAAAGCTAAACTCGCGAATCAGTTTATTTCGGCTTCTGGAGGAGCAGACCGGCTTGCGGAACCCGCGAGAAGCCTGTCCGTTCCATGGTCGCCATCGTCGAGCAGCACGGTTGCAGCCCCGTTCGCTGATCGGAAGCAAACCTCAGTCGCAGATGCTGTGATGCAAAGCACCGTGACGAACGGGCTACAGTTTGGCCTTGGCGGCGCTCCGCTCGCTCGCCAAACGGCATCCAAGCAGCCGCTGGAACCTGAGGATCTGTTATCCGCGCCTTCGCTATCCGCCACTGTGCTGGACATCCAAGTGGTGATGCCCGGCCGCTGACTACTCTTTGGAGGTGTGCTGGCCGGTGTACTTATCGAGTTTCTCAGTGATCTCTTTATTGTCAGGCTCGATCTCGTGGGCGCGACGCCATTGAGCGATGGCCTCGTCACGTTTACCAAGTTTCATCAACAACTCGCCAAGGTGATCGTAGACGGCGGAATCGTCCTTGATCAACTCAGTCGCTCGCCGCAATTGGGGCAGCGCCTCGTCGTAACGCCCCATCTGGTAGAGCACCCAGCCGAGACTGTCGATGTACGCACCGCTGTTGGGTTCGAGAGCAAGCGCTTTGTTGATCAGCTTCAGGGCTTCATCGAGGTGAATGCCTTTGTCAGCCCACATGTAGCCAAGGTAATTGAGAGCCACGTGATTCTCGGGGTCGAGTCCGATCGATTTTTGGAAAAGCCCGGCTGCCTTGTCAGTATCGCCCACGCGTTCACAGGCTGCGCCGTAGCTAAAGTAAAACGCACTGTTTGGCTTCTTTTCCTCAGAGGATCCCCGCGCCAGATTCTCCGCATCGGCAAACAACTCGATGGCGCGGTTGTACTGCTTCTGATCACTGTAGGTAAGCCCGAGCAGATAAGGAATTTGATATCTCGTGGGAAACTTTTGCCTGGCTGTCCCGAGCGTCTGCAATGCGTCGTCGTATTTCTTAAGTCTTAACTGTGCGAACACGACGCGCAGGTACACCTCGAGTTGATCGGGGTTGAGGACGAGTGACTGTTGGTAGTTGGAGATGGCGCGCTCTTCCTTGTCGAGGTCGTCGTAGAGATCGCCGAGGGCGTTGTACGTTTCGAAGCGAAGCGGATTGAGTTTGATAATTTCTTCCAGTACTGGAATGGCTTTTTCCTTTTCTCCTGCTTGGATGTAAGTCAAAGCCAGACGTTCGCGAATCTGGGGTGCATTGGGGTTGAGCGCCAGAAGTTTCGAGAACATATCCGCCGCCATTTTGTAGTCGTTGGCATCCAGATAGACGGTGGCCAACCGCCACAGGATTTCGGGATCTTGTGGCGAGAGTGCGAAGGCTTTGTCGTAGGATCTCAGAATTCTGGAGCGATCGACCTGGCTCGCCAACGGCGGCTTCTGCTTTAACGCAAACGTGTAAAGATCACCCACCGACATCCAGTAATTGGCATCTTTGGACTGCTGCCGCCATGCGTGATCCAGTATCGCGACAGCTTCGGTAAGCGGCCCCTGCTGCACGTAAATCTTCAGCAGTTCCCGCATGCCATCCAGATATTTTGGGTCCAACTTCAAGGTCTGGCGCAAAGCGGGAAGCGCCTTCTGAGTCTGGTCACAGCTCTGATAGGTGATCCCGAGCCAGAACCACAACTCGGGCGAGGTCGGACTCGTCTTGATCGCCGATTCCAGCAACGAAACGGCGTTGGTATAATCCTTTCGGCTCAGGTAAATCCTGGCCAGATGCAAACCCAGCGCGGCGTGGCGCGGATCCAGTTCGAACGACTTCGCATACTCTGGCAACGCAGCATCCAAGCTGTCTGTCCATTCCAACGCAACGCCCGAACCGTAGTGGGCCATAGCTTGCGCGCGAAGATCCTCGGCTGGAGTCAGCGCGAAGGAAGATGATGCTAGCAGCGGAGTTTGATCGCCCGTCTCGCGGTTGGAGATGACGGCGTTTCGCGAAACGGTGGAGACGCAACCAAAGCTGACACACACCATAACCTCGAGAGCGGCCATGATTACCCGCCCCTGTTGACTTCGCCCCTTCATGTGCAACCTCCGGCGGCTAGCGATTTCTCTTCTTGTGGCGCATCGCCTTGAGACGTTTGCGCCGCTTGTGCTTGTTGATCTTTTTCTTCCGCCGCTTCTTGATTGAGCCCATCAGGTTTCCTTTCTTCTCATTGCACTTTGCTGTCAGAAGTCAGTAAATCACCTTGTTCAACGGATACTCGATAATACCTTCCGCGCCCGCCGCTTTCAATTGCGGGATGATCTCGTGTACCACCTTCTCGTCAATGATGGTTTCCACCGCGACCCATTCCCGCTGCGCCAACGGCGACACCGTCGGATTCCGCAACGCGGGCAAGTCCTTCAACAGTCCGTCCAACTTCGCCCGCCGCACGTTCATTTTCAATCCGACCTTTTCCTCCGCCGCCAGCGCGCCGCGCAGCATCAGCGCCACCGTCTCAATTTTCCCGCGTTTCCACGTGTTCTTCCACGCCTGCTTGTTGGCGATCAACTTCGGATAACTGCTCACCAACGTCTCCACGATCCGCAGGTTGTTCGCCTTGAGCGACGACCCCGTCTCGGTCAATTCCACAATCGCGTCCACCAGTTCCGGCGCCTTCACTTCCGTTGCGCCCCAGGAAAACTCCACATCCGCCGTCACGCCTCTTTCCTTCAACCAACGTTTTGTCAGCGCAACCAGCTCGGTGGCGATGCGTTTGCCCTGCAAGTCCTTTACCGACTTGACCGGCGAATCGTTCGGCACGGCCAGCACCCAACGCGCGGGATTGGTCGTCTGCTTGCTGTACGCGATTTCGCACACCTCATGAACGTCGCTGTCGTTCTCGGCAATCCAATCTGCGCCCGTGATGCCCGCATCCAGAAACCCGTGCTCGACGTACCGGCTGATCTCCTGCGCGCGGATCAGGCGCAACTCCAATTCCGGGTCTTCCGAGCGCGGCACGTAACTGCGGCTGCTCGTCAACACCTTCCATCCCGCCTTCGCCATGAGCGCCAAGGTCGAATCCTGCAAACTGCCCTTGGGCAATCCCAAGCGCAACGCTTCTTTCTTCGATTCAGTCATTCTCGATAATCTCTTTCCGCGATTGTTGTTTCCGTCGCTTCCGTGAATACATCTTCTTGCTTTCCACGACATGCTCGACGGGCTTGATCGCCCGCGTGCGGCGGACCTTCACCGTGGGCTTCTTCTTCCTCACTCGTACCCTTGCTCTTGCTCCTGCCCAGTCTCTCTTCACTCCAAAATCTTCACGCGGCGGCCAATAATGCGAAGCCGGCTTTCTCCGAACAACCGAATCGCCTCCGGGTACAACTTGTGTTCCGTCACCTGAATCCGCCGATGCAGCGACTCCGGCGTGTCGTCGGGAAACACCGGCACGGGTTCCTGCAAAATGATCGGGCCGGCGTCCACGCCTTCGTCCACAAAATGCACCGTGCAACCCGTGACCTTGATGCCGTGGTTCAACGCTTGTTCCCACGCGTGCAATCCCGGAAACGCGGGCAACAACGACGGATGCACGTTCATGATCCGCCCCGGAAACGCGTCGAGCAGCAGCGCCTTGACGACGCGCATGTAACCAGCCAGCGCCACCAACTCCACGTCCGCTTCCTGCAACGCCTGAACGAACCTCTGCTCCACCTCCGGCTCCAGCTTCGTCTTGAACTGGCTCGGCCCGATGAATTTCGCCGGGATGTCGTGCTTCCGCGCACGTTCGAGGATGAACGCGTCGGCAATATCGCTGAGCACGATCACGACGCTTCCAAGAATCGCGCCGCGACCGCATGCTTCGATGATCGCTTCACAATTCGTCCCGTTGCCCGAGCCGAGCACGCCGATGCGTAAACCCCTGCTGCTCACGCCCGTTTTCTAAACGAACCGCGCCTGAAAAACAAGCGCGGTTTCGCTCTTTAGAAGCAGTTTTAATTCGGCTGATTTCGCTTGGTGTGAAAGGCAATATTCGCATGGCTGGACGGGCGGGTGTGTCGGTCTTGGGTTGCAGGGAAAGACTGGGTGATTGTTATGAAATGGAATCTGACGTTGGCCGGCACACTCAACATCACTGATACCGGCGGGTTTACCACGAACACACACACGTTGTTCACCCACGGCGGTACGCTGACGTATAACGGACTTACAATCGGCACAACGCCGAGCACGAACTTGGGCCTACTCCATCGACGCGAACACTACACGTCAAGTCAACTTGGTCGTGGCCACGCCTCCACCGCTCACTCCGTTTCAAGAATGGCAACTCAACCACTTCGGCTGCACCAACTTTCCGGAAGCCGCGCCCGATGCCGATCCGTTGGGCAAGGGCATGAGCAATACCAACCAATTCCTAGCGGGTCTCAATCCGACCAACAGCGCCTCGGCGTTGCGGATCATCTCCACAGTCCCGCAGAGCAACGATGTGGTGATCACCTGGACGACGGCCGGCGTGAGGACCAACGCGCTGCAAGCGACGGACGGAGCCGCTAACGGGGATTATGCCAACAGCTTCATCGACATCAGCGGCTCGATCATCGTCCCCGTCAGCGGGCGACGCCACGACCAACTATGTCGATCTGGGTGGTGCCACCAACGCCCCATCCTGCCACTACCGCATCCAACTGGTGCCGTGAACCCGTCGGTTTCAATCGTTGATGCGAAACGAACGGCTGCAAGAAGCATCTCACCATTAGCGCGTTATGAACCCGAAATGGGGTATTCTCACTCTAATCGCGGCCATAGCTTTCTGTGGCGAGTCCGTGCCGATGATGCACGCGGGAGGAGCCGGTGGAGTGACCGACAAAGCGACGTTTGCGGCGGGGTGTTTCTGGGGCGTGGAAGCGGCGTTTCGACAGGTGAAAGGCGTCATCGGTACGACGGTCGGCTACATGGGCGGCACGCTGAAAAACCCGACCTATGAAGATGTCGTTGCTGGTCGCGCGGGCTATCGCGAGGTCTGTGAAGTCAGGTACGATCCAACGCAGATCAGTTACGAAAAGTTGGTGGAAGTCTTTTTTAAGATACGCAACCCGAGCTTTTACAGTCCGCAAGCTCGCGGCGCGGTCAGACGGTATAATTCGGTGATCTTCTTCCACAACCCCGAGCAGGAGAGAATCGCGCTGGCGGTCAAGGGTCAACTTGAAGCCACGGGCAAATTTGGCGGTCCCATTACGACTGCCATTGCTTCCGCGTCGGAGTTTTGGCGGGCCGAGGAGTATCACCAGCGTTATGCCGAGAAGCACGGCTTGCCGGTTTGCCGGATTGAGCCGTGAACCAGATGTGGAGGAACGCGCTTCGTCGCGTCCCTGGTTGCAGCCACGACAAAGAGTGGCCCTCCGAATGAGACGTAACGCAATGCTGAACAACGCTACCAGATGCCGAGGCGCTTTTTGCCGGCTTCGGTGATCATGCTCTGGTTCCACGGCGGGTCCCAAACGATTTGCACGTCGGCATCTTCAACGCCCGGAACGGTGAGCAACCGGTCCCGCGCTTGCGCGGCAATGGCAGGACCCATGCCGCAGCCCATCGCAGTCAACGTCATCTTCACGTCTACGCGGCTGCGGCTGGAGGGTAGGGGAGACAACTTCACATCGTACACGAGACCAAGGTCAACTATGTTGACGGGAATTTCCGGGTCGTAGCACGTCTTCAACATCTCCCACACTTCTTTTTCGTCGGCGGGCCCTTCGTGCTCGGCAGCCGCACCGGCAGAACCGCCGGGCGCCAGCGTGACGCCGTCCTTCAACAGCGCATCTATGTCCTTGTTCATCACCTGCACGAGACCGAACGAGGGGACTTGGAGCGTAACGTTGCCGCCGAGTGTCTGGGCGACGTGCGCCTGCGTGCCCTTGGGCACGGTGATCCTGTTGCCCCACGGGATTTGCGTCGCCTCGCAATCGCGGGCAAACGTGACGACATCCGATTGCCGAAGAGTTTCAACAGTATTCATCGCGGTGCTCCTTCTGAAATGGACCCGGTTGACGCCGTCACTGTAGTCGCGGTCGCCACTCCTGTCGAGTGGGTTTTGGTGGACGTTGGAGTGCTGTGGCTCGACACAGCTTTGCCGTTTGACACGCGCAACAATCTCCGGTTGTAGGGCGTGATGCCTGTCGTTTACCACGCTCCGGGCGCGGTGAAGGTATCGCGCCGTGTTGTTCGGTGACACGATGACTTAGCGGCGCGAAACCCCATCAGAGCATGGGCATCGCGCCCTACTACTGTGCGGAGCCGAGGAGTTGGTTCGATCACATCTGTTCGATCACGTCGATGCCGAGGAGGTTCAGGCCGCGTTTCATCACGTCGGCGGTGAGACGGCAGAGTTGGAGACGCGAGGAACGAGTCTGCTCGGCGGATTGGAGCACCGGACAATTGTCGTAGAACGCACTGAACTTGCCCGCGAGATCATACAGATACGCGGTCAGCCAATTCGGTTTGTCGTCGTCCATCACCGACTGCAACGTCTCGGCGAACCGGAGAAGATGTTTCGCCAAGTCGAGTTCTACGGGGTGATCCAAGGTAATAGATTGCGGCGCAGACGGAGACGCACTCTCCAAACGGTTTTTCCGGAAAATGCTTTGGACGCGGACATAGGCGTATTGCATGTACGGCGCGGTGTTGCCCGTCATCGCCAGCATCTTCGGCCAACTGAACACGTAATCGGTCGTCCGGTTCTGGGAAAGATCGGCGTACTTGACCGCACCGATGCCGACCGCGCGCGCGATTTGTTTCCGCGTCTCGATAGGCAATTCTGGATTCTTTTCCGTCACAACAGCCAGCGCGCGTTCCTCAGCCTCGTCGAGCAACGCAGCAAGCTTCACCGGAGCGCCTTCGCGCGTCTTGAGCGGCTTGCCATCCTCACCGAGGATCGAGCCGAAATACACGTGCCGCAAGTCGGGGACATCCTTCCACCATTTGCGCGTCGTGGCGAACAACTGCTGGAAGTGAAGTTTTTGGCGAGCATCGGTCACATACACGATTTCATCAGGATGCCACTGCTCGATGCGATACTTGATGGTCGCCAAGTCAGTCGTGCCGTAGAGAAACGCGCCGTCGGCTTTCCGAATTAGGAACGGCGCGGAACCCTTGAGTTCGGGATCGTCCTCAAAAAACACGCACATCGCGCTGTTGCTCTTAGTGGCGATACCCAAGCTGGTCAGCTCCTCGACAACCTCTTTAAGCATCGGATTGTAGAAACTTTCGCCGAGCGTGTGATCGAACGTGACGCCGAGACGCGCGTAGGTTTTGTCGAATTCCTGACGGGACAAGTCGATGATGTTCTGCCAGATCGCGCGGTTCTCCTTGTCACCCTGCTGCAACTCGACCAACTCAGCTTTCGCTTCGTCACGCAAATCCGTGCGGTCGCTCACGAATTTATAGAGTCGCTCCAGTTCCGAGATCGGGTCGGCGGCGAGATCCTTGTCGTCGCGGAATTTCTTCCAGCCGACGATGAGCATACCGAACTGCGTGCCCCAGTCGCCGATGTGGTTGTCAGTGACGACGCGATGACCGAGAAACCGCATCACGCGTGCAACGCAATCGCCGATGATCGTCGAGCGGATGTGGCCGACATGCATCGGTTTGGCGACATTCGGTGAGCTGAAATCGATGACGACGGTCTTGGCTTTTGTGGCGGATGGCACGCCGAGCCGTTCGTCACGCGCGGCGGCGGTAACCTGCTCGGCAACGAACGACGGTTTCAGACGGAAGTTGATGAAGCCGGCGCCGGCGCCGGTCGGCTTCTCAGAGACAGCATCTACTTTCAATTCTGCGATGATTTTTTCGGCGAGCGCGCGCGGGTTCTCCTTTCGCTGTTTGGCCACGGCCATGACGCCGTTGGCCTGATAGTCGCCGAACTTCGGGTCGGCGCACAGTCTGATGAGCGCCGGCGCGCCGAGAACACGCTCCACGGCGTCGGAAAGAATTTCTGGCGCGGTCGGCATGTGGGATCAGGCGGCAGTGCGGAAGACGGCGAACATTTCCTCGGCGGTCTGGGCGTTCTCCAGTTGCTGGCGGCGTTCCTTGTTGCTGAGGAAACGGGCGAACGCGGAAAGAGTTTGCAGGTGACGCTGGAACTGGCCTTGCGGCGTGAGAAAGAGCACACAGAGTTGAACGGGTTGGTTGTCCAGCGCTTGGAAATCAACTGTCGGATTGAGCCGAGCGACGACGGCAACGACGTCTTGGACGCAGTTGACGCTGGCGTGGGGCAGGGCGACACCGTAACCGATGCCGGTGCCGTTGTTGGATTCGCGGTCTTTGATCGCTTTGCAAACGGTGGGACGGTCTTCCGGTCGAATCTTCCCTTGGCGAACTAGGAGATCAACCAACGATTCGATCACTCCCCAACGATCTCCGGCCGAGATTTGCGGGACGACCTGATCCAAGCTCAAGATTTCCGTGAGGTTCATCCTTTGCGCCTACCGAAAGCTGCTACATCCTGCCACAGCGCCGACAGCTTGTCGAGAGTCCAACCGTAGGCGAGGAGACAATCGTGCCCGAAACTGTTCGCCAGCGCGGAGAACGTGAGATTGTGCGAAAACATCGTCGCCGTCAGGATGATCGTCAGCAGGTTCATTAAGTAAATCACGACAGCGGAGAACAACACGCCTTGTGACCGGACATCGGGTTGACGCACGCTCAACAGCATCATCAGCGTGAACGTGACGTGAAAGCTCCAGCCCAGGCCGATCAGAAAGAACAGCACCCAGTAGTATTCCGTCAGATTCCAGATCGCGTGGGCGATAAAGAACAAAATGCTGAACAGTACTGCGTAGAACGGAAAGAAGTACGGCGCGAGCACTATCAAACAGTTGGTCTTGCTCGTCTTGACCTGACCACCTGTCTTCTTCACCTTCAATCCGCTGACGCGCGCGCCCATCATCATCGCCCAGAGCGCGTGAGTCAGTTCGTGGCCGAGCACGTACATCCGCATCGGTTTCGGCAGGAGAGCGAAGATCTCCAGCCAGACCGCGTACCCCGCGCAGAACGCGACGATGGAAATGTTTGAACCGGCCAGCTGCTGTCCAAACGCGAGCGAATGTCCGAGTTTCCACGTTGTCAAAGTCAGAGCCGCGCACGTCGGCAGTAACACCACGGCAACCAAGAGCTTGAACCATTTCATTGCAGCAGAACCTGCCCCAAGTCGTCCCGTCTTGAGAAGCCAAAACACTTTCTTTGTTCCGCTGTAGCTGCGCTTCTGTGAAGCGCTGACCCGTCGTGTCCCATCTATCTAGCGTCTTGTTAATTTCTGCGGGACGATGCCGGTGACTTCCTTGAATTTCTTGCGGAAGATCTAGTCGAAGTTTCTCAGATTGCGCGGGTAGATCGATGTAAACTTGATGCGGTATTCATGGTACTGATCGGTGCCAGCCACCGTCCACACAGAACCTCCAACCCTAAACGACCCTCTACGCGCCACGACTCTGATTCCGCAGCGCAGAGTTTTTCCCCGTTGACTTTTGTGCGGTCACCAGTAAGATATCGTGCCGTTCAACGAACAGGAAAGCAATTAAACAATGCCACGAACACGTTCTGCCGCCAAGCAAGCCCGAGCCGGTCAGCGCCGCCAAATGCACAACCATTCAATCAAGTCGAAGCTGCACACGTTGGAACGGAAGTTCCTTGCCCTTGTTGAGGCGAAGAAGGCGGCGGAAGCAACGACGGCTCTCCGTGACCTGACCTCTGCGTTGGACAAGGCAGCCAAGTCGAAGGTTGTGCATCGCAATTTGGCCTCCCGCAAAAAATCCCGGCTTGCGTCGCGCATCAAAAAGCTCGCCGCCGCGCCGGCTTGAGGAAAAATAGAGTAACGGAGCGCTCGAGTGCTGGAGTGATGCAAAACTCCAATGCTCCGCAATTCCAATCCGTTTTCTCCTTCCTACCAGCTTTCCACCAGCAGACTGACCACTTGGCGCGCGAGATCGTCCGCAATCAGCGGCAGCGCCTGCTCTTCAGCACCTTGTGGGTCATCCCCGACAAACGTGTCCGCGTTGCCGGTGACGACAGTGGGTGCGAGAACCACTTTGCCTGTCACGCGGTTGCGGGCGTCGACGCGCGCGTCGATGCTGATACGAAACTCGCGAGGTGTTATCGCCTCGGTGCGCAGGGATCGCAAGGCCGAGCGCCGATAGTGCAGAATCTGGCCGGTCACGATCAGATCAGCGTTCTCTTCAGACTCCACGCGGAGCGTGCCATCGGATTGCAGCCGTTTGATAATCCCGTTGGTGATCTGGGCTTCAAGTTGGGGCATCAACGTCTTGTTCTTGAACATGGGAACGGCGACCGATTTGTAGTCGGCCTTCAGCACCGGGCCGAGCCGATAACCCGCGCAACCGCAGCAGAGGAGACAGCAAACGACACTGGCGGCCCAGGTGTACAGGCGAGGGGCGCGGCAACTCATGGCGCGTTGGTTGACCCGCTGACGCGAGGAATGAGCATCGCGACTTTCTTTTCGGCCTGATTCGCCCAGTCTGACTTTGGGGCTTGTCCGATCACTTCGTTGTAGTAGATGAGCGCGGCCCGGTAAGCTTTCTTCTTTTCGTAAAACTCGCCGATGCGGAACAATCCTTCGGATTGTTCCTGCTTCACGGCAGCGAGCAGTTTCTCAACCGTAGCAATCTTGTCGCTATTCGGGTAACGGATCGCGAAGTCGTTGAAGGCGGAGATCGACTGGTTGGCCGAGGTCTGGTCGTATTCGGCGCGCTTCGCCTCTTGCCTGTACGCCCAGCCGATTTGGAACTGTGCTTCCTCGGCCAACAGATGTTGCGGGTAGAGCTCCAGCATCTTCTCGAAGGCATGCACACCGGTGACGTATTCGCTCTGCTTTTCGTAAGCGAGACCGAGCCGGAATTGCGCTTCCGGTCCGACCTTGCTGTACGGACCTGTTTTGACGATCTTCTCGAAAATCTCGATGGACTTGTCGAGCGCGGGGAAAATCTTCAAGCCCCAAACCTTGTGTCTTTCGCCGCCTAGGAACAGATTCGCAATCTCAAACTCGCGTTGAATCGCCGTGTCGAAGTACGGGCTGTTGGGGTTTTTCTCGATCAACTCCTGATACGTCTTGTACGCTTTGTAGTAATAACCGAGAGCACTGAGCGATTCGGCAATCCCGAAACGCGCGTCTTGCGCGGCCGACGAAGTAGGCCAGCGGAGGATCACCCTGCGATAGGCCACGAGGGCTTCGCCGTAATCCTTCTTGGCCTGCAACTTCTTGCCTTGATCAAGCTGTTCCTGCGGAGTAGTTGCGGTTGTGAGGCCCTCCCTTTCGTACGTCCAGCCTTCGCCCTTCCTCCAGATCAAGGGCGCGGGGCAACTGGTCGGCAACGCTAGGCAGAAGAATCCAACCAGACAAACGAGCAGTGCGGATCTCCAAAGTGCTCTCATGAAATCTCTAGCTGCGCAGGCTACTAAAACAACCAGCGGGCGTCAAGGAATGCCGCCGCGCCTGACGGCGGCACCGGTTCAAGCCGCTTGTGCCCAAGGATGCATGTCGAGCACACGAATGGCCTGTTCGTCGTCCGCGGTTTTGAACACGGCAAAGAACTGGTCATTGCCCGAAGAAGACGCGTACGAATAAAGGATATCGATCCCGGCGCTGCCGAGACTCGCGCCGAGTTTCGCGGCGGCCCCAACCTGATCGGTTGCGCCGACCAAGACAACTGAATTCGCCTTGCATTGGAAGCCGCCGCGCTCCAACGCGAGCTTGGCTTCGAGAGGGTTATCGCTCACCAGCAACACGACCAAGTCGTTGTGATCGGTGTAGGCGCAATAGGCGAGGATATTGATGCCGCAACTGGCAACGGTAGCCAGCACTTTCCCCAAACCCCCTGGCACGTCGCCAATGTGAACCGACAGCTCGATTTCTTTGCGCGCCTTGGCCATGGCACTCCTCAACCAGACCCAAACATAATCCAGGCGTTTGTCTTTTCAACCAGAAAGTATCTGCGCGCGGTCGCCCTGCAATGTCTTCTTTTGTGAACGTCCGCGACTTCGGCTCACTATTTCTCTTTCGCGTATGCTTCCAGCGGTGGACATGAGCAGAAGAGATGGCGGTCGCCGTAGGCGTTGTCCACGCGACCAACGGCAGGCCAGAATTTATACTCCCGCGTCCACGGAGCGGGGAATGCGGCTTGGTCGCGCGTATAGGGACGATTCCATTTTTCGGAAATTAGCGCGTGCGCCGTGTGCGGCGCGTTTTTCAGAGGATTGTTCACGCGATCCATGTTGCCTGCTTCAATTGCCTTCATCTCGGCATGAATCGAAATCATCGCGTCGCAGAACCGGTCAAGTTCGGCTTTCGATTCGCTCTCGGTCGGCTCGACCATCAGCGTGCCCGGCACCGGCCACGACATCGTCGGCGCGTGAAAGCAGTAGTCCATCAATCGCTTGGCCACGTCTTCGACTTCGATGCCCGCGCGATTCTTCCAGTCGCGCAAGTCGAGAATGCATTCGTGGGCGACAAGGTTATCTTTCCCCTTGTAAAGCACGGAGAAACAAGGTTCGAGCCGCCGCGCAATGTAGTTGGCATTCAAAATCGCGGCCTGCGTCGCGTGCATGAGACCATCGGTGCCCATCAACGCAATGTACATCCATGAAATCGTCAGGATGCTGGCGCTGCCCCACGGTGCCGCCGCAACCGCCCCCGTGCCTCTACGAGCGCCGCCCGTGTTCTCGACAGCGTGCCGTGGAAGGTACGACGCAAGGTGCTCCGCCACACCGATCGGCCCAATTCCCGGCCCCCCGCCGCCGTGCGGAATGCAAAATGTCTTGTGCAGATTCAAATGGCAGACATCGGCGCCGATGTCGGCAGGCCGGCAGAGTCCGACTTGCGCGTTCATGTTCGCGCCATCCATGTAAACCTGTCCTCCATGGCGGTGAATGATCTCGCAGACTTCTTTGATGTTTTCCTCAAAGACACCATGCGTGGATGGATAGGTGACCATGACCGCCGCGAGTTCTCGCGCGTGCGCTTCGGCTTTGGCCCGCAAATCCTCAATGTCGATGTCGCCGTCGGGATCACAAGCGACGGCAACAACCTTCATTCCAGCCATCACGGCGCTGGCCGGATTTGTGCCGTGTGCCGAAACCGGAATCAAGCAGATGTTGCGATGCGGTTCGCCGCGCTGTTGATGGTGTTCTCGAATGACCAGCAACCCGGCGTATTCGCCCTGCGAGCCGGCGTTCGGTTGCAGCGAGACCGCCGCGAATCCCGTGATCTCAGCCAGCCACGCTTCGAGTTGACGGAACAGAATCTGATACCCCTCCGCTTGTTCAATCGGCACGAACGGATGAATCCGTGATACCTCTGGCCAGGTCAGCGGAATCATTTCCGACGTGGCGTTCAGTTTCATCGTGCACGAGCCGAGAGGAATCATCGACGTGGTCAGTGAGAGATCGCGCGCTTCCAGCCGTTTGATGTACCGCAGCATCTCGTGCTCGGTGTGATAACGATTGAAAACCGCCGCCGCCAGGAATTCACTGCTCCGACGCAACGTCACCGGAATGCCCGATGATACATCAGTATCTGATGTGTCCGCACCTGACCCAAAAACACGCAACAAGACCTGTACATCATGCCGCGTTGTCGTCTCATCCAATGAAACTCCGATAGAATTGTCGGGATACAGCCGCAGGTTGATCCGTTCACGCGCCGCTGCTCCGACGATTGCCTTGCCATCGCACTCGATCCGCAGCGTGTCGAAAAATGCTTCCGCGCGCAGCTTCAAGCCGTGCCGTTTAAGTCCTTCTCCGAGCGCACAGCTCAAGGAGTGGACGCGTCGCGCGATGCGGCGCAGACCTTGAGGGCCGTGATAAACCGCGTACATCGATGCCATCACTGCGAGAAGTGCTTGCGCCGTGCAGATGTTGCTCGTGGCTTTCTCGCGGCGAATATGTTGCTCACGCGTTTGCAGCGCTAACCGCAGGGCAGGGCACCCTTGTGCATCCTTTGAAACACCGACCAAACGCCCGGGCATCTGCCGCTTGAAAGCATCGCGCGTCGCGAAAAATGCGGCGTGCGGCCCGCCATAGCCCAACGACTCGCCGAAACGCTGCGTGTTACCAACGACAACATCCGCACCAAACTCACCGGGCGGCTTGAGCAGGGTCAGACAGAGAATATCGGCGGCGACGACCGCCAGCGCTTTGTGTTCGTGCGCTTCGTGGATGAACGGCTCGTAATCGAAAATCGCGCCATCCGTCGTGGGATACTGGAGCAGACAGCCGAACACGCTCGCATCAAACTGAAACTTGCGGTGATCGCCGCCGACGACGCGAATCCCCTGTGGCGTCCCGCGTGTCTTCACGACGTCGATCGTCTGCGGATGACAACCGTCGGAGACGAAGAACACGTTGCGTCCCTCGGTTCCTTGGAGGCTGCGGCACATCGTCATCGCTTCCGCCGCCGCGGTCGCTTCGTCGAGCAAGGAAGCGTTGGCGATTTCCATCACAGTGAGGTCCATGATCATTGTTTGAAAATTCAGCAGCGCTTCCAAACGACCCTGTGAGATCTCCGCCTGATAGGGCGTGTATGCGGTGTACCAGCCGGGATTCTCCAGAATGTTGCGCTGAATGACGGGCGGCGTGATGCAATCGTGGTAACCCATGCCGATGAACGAGCGATGGAGCTTGTTCTTCGACATGATCGCTTTGAGTTCGGCAAGTAGCTCGTGCTCGTTGCGCGGTGCGGGAAGGTTGGGCGGTTTGCGCAGCCGAATCTCCGCGGGAATCGCGTGGTTCACCAACTCATCGAGTGAAGGGAACCCGAGCAACGACAACATCTGCTTGATCTCTTCAGAACTTGAGCCGATGTGACGCCGTGCGAACGTGTCGTCCGGTGCGACCAAATCGTGTATCTTTTGCATTTACGCGCCGATGTGGTGGGAATAATCGTCGGGGCTGAGCAACTCGCCGAGTTCACCCGGATCGCTCATCCTGATCTTGAGCATCCAGCCCTTGCCGTACGGCTCATCGTTGATCAATTCGGGGGCGTTGTCGAGTTCTTCGTTGACCGCCACGACCTCGCCCGAGACCGGCGAGTAAACATCATTCGCCGATTTCACACTCTCGACCACGGCGCATTCCTTGGTCGTGTCCACTTGTGCGCCGAGACTTGGCAGTTCCACATAGACAATGTCCGTCAACTCATGCTGCGCGTGATCCGTGATGCCCACAACCGCAACGTCTCCCTCCACGCGCACCCACTCGTGCGTCCTCGTGTACTTCAGGTTCTTCGGAATGCTCATATTGCCTTTGGTCGTAGCCCCGAAACCCTTTCGCGGTGATGACAGGCCGCGAATAAGATTCGCGGCTACAAAACTGGTTGGGTTTTTGTCCTTTTCAACAACGGTTTCTTTTCAATGGTAGCTGCGTACTTCCTGCCGCGAATCTCAATTCCGATCTTTGTGCCGATCACCGCCGCATCGGCCTCCACGTAACCCATGCCGATCCCGATGCCGAGCGTCGGCGACTGCGCGCCGCTCGTGACCTCGCCAATCCGGCGGGCGTCCGAGACAATAGGATAATGCTGCCGCGGGGGCGGCGATTTCTCCGCCATCTTGAATGCAATCAGTTTGCGCTCGATGCCGTTCTCCTTCTGCCCGAGGAGCGCGTCGCGTCCAATGAAATCGCCTTTGTCAAGCGCCACGAATCTTCCCAATCCCGCTTCCAGCGGCGTCGTGTCCTCGTTCATGTCGCTGCCGTTGAGCGGGTAACACATCTCCAGCCGCAACGTGTCGCGCGCGCCCAGTCCGCACGGTTTGATGCCGCACTCCGCGCCGCGGCGCAAGAGTTCCGTCCAGAACGCGACGCCGTCCGCTGCATCGCACAGAATTTCAAATCCATCCTCGCCGGTGTAACCCGTGCGTGCCACGCGGCATTTCCGGCCGAACACACTCTTGCGAGTGATATGAAAATAAGAAATGTCAGTCGAGTCTGCCAGCAGCCTCGTTGCGTTCGGCCCCTGGAGCGCAAGCATCGCCGTCTTGTCGCTCTCGTTCTCCAGCACGGCGGACGCGCTGGCCTGACTGTTCATCCAGGAAAAAACCTTTTCGATGTTTGACGCGTTGACGACGATCAGATACACGCTCGGCTCGACCCGATACACAATCAAATCGTCAATCACGCCGCCGTGCTCGTTGCACATCAGCGCATACTGCGCCTGACCGACTGCGATCTTGCGAACGTCGTTGGTCAGCAGATGATTCAGCGCCGTTTCGGCATTCGGTCCCGCCAGGAGTACCTCGCCCATGTGGCTGACGTCGAACAGGCCGACGCATTCCCGCACCGCTGTGTGTTCGTCAATGATGCTGCTGTACGCCACGGGCATTTCCCAACCGCCAAACGGCACCATCTTCGCGCCCCATTCCAGGTGTGCGGCATAAAGCGGCGTGCGCTTGAGTTGTTCGATACTCGCCATCAGAGGCCGCTACGTTAGCGAGCGCGCTTTCACGTGTCAAACTCGGAAGCGGTGTAGTGCGCGCTCGTGCTGCCCGTCCTATTTAGTTGTATTTGTGGGCGCTTCTGTCTTGGCTCAGTGCAACCGGGCTGGTAATTTGGTCGCGAAGCTAGGTGACATCACGATGAGTATCCGCTTCGACTGTGAAAGTTGCGGCCAGCATCTCGAAGCCGACGAGACAACGGCAGGGCAGGTTGTGCTCTGCACGCACTGCGGCAAACAACTCACAGTGCCGCCTTCGTCAACGGTTCCCAAAAGCGCCAAAATGGAGAACACCGACATTTCCTTTCGTTGCGATAGATGTGGGCAGAGTATCGTGATTGATGCAGCGGGGGCCGGGGCCAATGTTGAATGTCCGAATTGTCATCAGCCGTTGCGCGTGCCCGCGACAGCACCCAAGACCAAGACAGCATTGTCTCATTGGGATCTAACCAGCCTGCTTAGCAAGCTAGATGCAGGCGGTGTTCTTTTGGTCGAGGACGTGGAGCTGATGCGAGCCAGTGTGAGAGAATACATGCTGTCGGCTCACCGTCGAGATCGTTGCGGCTGCGCTGGACGGCGCAGGGTTGGCGGTGCAACAAGATGCTGACGCTGGCCAAGACCGGCGCGCAATCCCGTCCTCGGTTAGAATGGAGGTTTGGCGGAGAGACGGCGGCAAGTGCGTGAGGTGCGGAAGCAGAGAAAACTTGGAGTACGATCACATCATCCCCAACTCGAAGGGCGGCAGCAACACAGCAAGAAACATCGATTTGCTATGCGAAAACTGTAATCGCTCAAAGAGTGATCGGATTGAGTAACGCCTGACTGGCAAAGCGCTGTCATGAGGTCGATATGAGCAAACCAGATCACCACGAGATTCCAGAACTTTACCTGGAAGGCTTCTGTGACCCGAACACGTCATTTCTCTGGGTTTTCGAGCGAGGTAAGCCGTTCTCGCCGGGCGAGAAGCGGTGTGTGAACAATCCTCATCGGCGTGGGAAACGCAAGACCGCCCTGAGACCCGACGCGTACGTGGTGCGCCGTCCCAATGGGTCCATGCACTTTGAGTACGAGAAGAAACTACAGAAGAAGGAACACCTGGCCGACAATGTGATTCGAAAAGTTCGCGCATTCGAGAAGATCGACGCTGCTGAAAAAGACGTTCTCGCGCGTTACATCGGGCAAATGTTGCGGCGGCTCACAAGCCGGGATGAGCAGATGGGTGCGGTGTTGGAGAGTCAGTTGGCGAAATCGCCGCTGCGCACTATCGGACGGAACTTGGCGGACGCTGGCCGGTTCGGTGCAGCTCACGCGGTGCTGGACACACTTGAGAGGCTGAGATCAAAAGATGGAAAGACTTGGCTTCTTCGGGAGAGCATGGTTCAGGACTTCGGTTCCGTCCATGCGGCGATTGTCGCGATGCGCTGGGAGTTCGTTAGGGCTGCGCCATCAAGGTATTTTGTCGCCACCGACGACCCAGTGGTGTTTGATCGCCACACCGGCCTTCAGGCCTCACCATTGCTCTTTCCACTGAGTCAGAGCGTTATTCTCGTTGCGAATCATTGGAATGGAGATGATCTCCCTTATCGTGATTCATCTCGCGAGGAAACGCGAAAGCTTAACTCCATCGTCATCCAGTCAGCGAAAAATGAAATCTACTCGCCTTATCCTGACGAGTGGATTCATCGAGGGTGGATCGAAGGAGTTATATTTCCAAGCTCTGAGGGCAACACCTAAATCGTCCCACTGGTTTTCCTGCAGTTGTTCTGGATGTGGGAAATAGTGGGGTCATAGTCTTATTATCCACCGATTTCGCGAGCGATTTGCTGATGGGCACTGCTACAGAAGGAAGGAAAACAGACAGACCACTAGCAACCGCGCCTTGGTCAGGGATTTGCAGTTGATTGAGGAATCACCAACCGTTAAAATGATCGTTGATGGGCAAAGAGATTGTTCCGGTCGAGGCGGTGGCGATCGAGAAGACTTATATCGGCAAGGTGAGTTTTCCCGTTACCGTACCGCAGGCGTTGATTGACTGGATTGATTTTCCACAGGACGTGATGACGTATGCCGAGGAGATGGGCTTGGGAGAACGCGACGTGAAGTTCGTGCTCGGCGCGTTGCACGGGAAATGGGGAATGAATCCCGTCCTGAACCTGCCCGATCTTGCCTTGAAGATCGGCATGGGGTACCCGGAAATGGACGCCATCGTGCAGGGCTTGATCGAAAAGAACTACGCGCGCCTTGGTGAACGGCTCGACTTGTACCGGTTCTGGATCGTGTTGTTGCATTTGAAAGGGATCTGCTTCCGGGTCTCACGCTGATCCTTGATCGCAGCCGCCATTGCCTTCCACTGCTGGTGCTGTTAATCTGAAACGGACTTTCATGAAGAACACACTCGAAACACAGCGCGCGTCGTTCGACTCCATCGAAGACTGTCTGGAAGACATTCGGCAGGGACGGATGATTGTCGTCACGGACGACGCCGACCGCGAAAACGAAGGCGACATCGTCGTGGCGGGGGAAAAAGTGACGCCGGATGCCGTCAACTTCATGGCGAAACACGGGCGCGGGTTGATTTGCGTGCCGACAACCGAAGCGCGGTTGAAAACGCTGGGGATCGGCCGGATGGTGAACGAGAACCGCGAGAACTTCAAAACGGATTTCATGGTCAGCGTCGATGCGCGCGTCGGCATCACCACGGGCATCAGCGCCCATGACCGTGCGCGGACGATCCGAGTGTTGGCCGATCCGCGCGCCTCGGCTGGGGATTTGGTTTCGCCGGGCCACATTTTCCCGCTGCAAGCCCGCGAGGGCGGCGTGCTTCGTCGCGCCGGGCACACCGAAGCTTCCGTCGATCTGGTAAAAATGGCGGGATTGTCTCCCGTCGCTGTGATTTGCGAAATCCTGCACGAAGATGGCACGATGGCTCGGCTGCCTGAGTTGTTGAAATTCAAGGACAAGTTCGGCTTGAAGATTTGCACGATTCGCGACCTTATCGGATACCGGCGGATGCGCGAGAAGCTCGTTGCCAAGGAGCAGGAGGTCGCCATGCCGACGCTACACGGCGAATTCAAGCTGCATCTGTATCGGTCGTTGGTGGACGCGCAGCATCACGCGGCGTTGACGATGGGCGAAGTGCGCGGCAAGGACGGCGTGTTGGTGCGCGTGCACAGCGAGTGTTTGACCGGCGATGTGTTTGGGTCGTTGCGCTGCGACTGCGGGCAGCAATTGCACGATGCGCTCAAACGAATCGCGGAAGAGGGCGAGGGCGTGCTGGTGTACATGCGGCAGGAAGGCAGGGGCATCGGCTTCGCGAACAAGATTCATGCCTACGCGTTGCAGGAAAAGGGGCTCGACACGGTGGAAGCCAACGAAAAACTCGGATTCAAACCGGACTTGCGTGAGTACGGTTTGGGCGCGCAAATCCTGGTCGATCTCGGGCTGCGCCGGATTCGCCTGCTGACGAACAATCCGAAGAAGGTCGTAGGCTTGGAGGGCTTTGGTCTGGAGATCATCGAACAACTTCCGATTCGCTCCGAGCCGACGCCGCACAACAAGAAGTACCTCGAAACAAAGAAAACCAAACTGGGTCACGCCCTTTGATCATGTTGCGGACGCAAAAACGAACGGGATCGGTTTCAGCTCGCGGCCTGCGCTTCGGCGTCGTGGCGGCGCGGTACAACGAGAAATTTGCTGACGCGCTGTTGGTCAATTGTCTCGATACGCTGGCTAGGGCGGGCGCGGACACGCGCAACATCAAGGCCGTGCGCGTGCCGGGCACTTTTGAAGTAAGCGCAGCCGCGGCCAAGCTGGCGAAATCGGGGAAGTGTGACTCCGTGATCGGGTTGGGGATCATTTTGCAGGGCGAGACGAGTCACGCGCATCACATCGCGGGTGCGGTGGCGAACGGGTTGACTGCGATTGCGATTCAGACGGGTGTGCCGACCGTGTTCGGCATCGTCACGGCGAACAACTTGAAGCAGGCTCGCGTGCGTTGTCTCGGCCAACGATACAATCGCGGACGTGAGGCGGCGCAAACGGCGATTGAAATGGCGAGGTTATGGAAAGACCTGTGAAACCGGGCGGCACGCGCCGCAACGCGCGCGAGTTGACAACTCAGTTTCTCTATCAGCACGACCTTTGCAATGGTGCGGTCGAGGAGGCGTTGGCTCTTTTCTGGCAAACGCGGCCGGACGTGAGCGGTGCCGCGCGCAAGTTCGCTGAAGAATTGATTCGCGGCTGCATTGAAAACCGTGCCCTCATCGACGAAAAGATTCAAAAGTACACGGAGCACTGGGAATTGTCGCGCATTGCCGCCGTGGACCGCAACATTCTCCGTCTCGCCATTTACGAAATGCTGTTTCGCGACGACATTCCGCCCGTCGTGAGCATCAACGAGGCCGTTGACATCGCCAAGAAATACTCCACGCAGGAATCCGGTGCCTTCGTGAACGGCATCCTCGACCGATTGAAGGCCGATCTCCCGCGGCCGGCACGGACACCCGCGGGGAAAGCGGAGTAGTGGAGCAAGAGGAGTATGGAGTGATGGGAACAACAATTACCAGGACTCCATCGCTCCATCGCTCCAGTTTTCCCACTCCTCCTTTCGCCGACCTGCACTTGCACACCCGGTATTCCGACGGGGCGTACACACCGGTGGAGCTTGTCCGGGCCGCCGTCCGCGGAGGATTCGCCGCCATTGCGGTGACCGATCACGATACGCTCGACGCGATTCCAGAATCGCTCGCGGCCGGCCGTGAGTTCCGCCTTGCAGTCATCCCCGGCGTCGAAATCACCTGCTGCGTCGAGGCCAAAGAGATTCACATGCTCGGCTATTTTTTCTACGACGATTGGAGGAATCCGGACTTGCACACTGTCTTGGAGCATTCCAAGCGCATACGGGAACGCCGCATTGGCGAATTCGTCGTCAAGCTGAACGAGTTGGGTATCGCACTGAAGCCGGAGGACGTGCTGGCGTGCTCTGATTGTGGGACACTGGGCCGCCCGCACGTGGCGATGGCGCTGATGAAACGCGGGTTCGTCAGCAGTGTCGATGAGGCGTTCGACCGGTTTCTCCGACGTGGCAAACCAGCTTATGTCGAGCGTCATCGCATGCTCGCAGCCGAAACCATCGGCCACATCAAACGCGCCGGCGGGCTTGCGGTTCTGGCGCATCCGGGCCTAAACCGGGTCGATGAACACATTCGCAACATGGTTGATCAGGGACTGGACGGCTTGGAGGTTTGGCATTCGCGTCACACGGCGTCGCAAACCGAAAACTATTTGAAATTGACCGGGCGATTCGGCTTGCTCGCCACGGGCGGCAGCGATTGCCATGGCCCCGCGCGCGGCGAACCCATGCTCGGCACAATCAAAGTGCCTTACGACCGCGTCGAGGCCATGAAACAACGCGCCGTTCAAACCTCCAGTTCACCCCGGAAGCCTTCGGGGCAGGCTCCAACACTCGGGCACTCGAATCCGCCGTGAACCTCTTCCAAAAAGTGCGCGACGGACTGTGGAAGACCTCGACCAGACTAGCGACGGAGATCAAGCGCGTCGTCACGCGTCAGCCGAGTCTCGATGCCGACGCACTCGAAGAACTCGAAGCCATTCTCATTTCGGCAGACATTGGCATCGCCACGGCCACGCGCATCATCGAACAAGTCCAGGAAGCCAGCCGGGAATCGGGCACGGCAGACGTGTTCGCCATCGCACGAACAGAAATTGAGCAGGAACTCGGCGTCGCAACGCACGCACTGGCGAAAGCCCCTCAACCGCCCACGGTGATTCTGCTGGCAGGTGTGAACGGCACCGGCAAGACCACTTCGGCTGCCAAGCTCGCGCACTGTCTGAAAGGGCAGGGGAACGCTGTGCTGCTCGCCGCGTGCGACACGTTTCGCGCCGCCGCCATTGAACAACTCAAAATCTGGGGAAAACGCGTCGGCTGCGACGTAATCGCCGGTCAGTACGGCGCCGACTCTGCCGCCATCGCGTACGACTCTCTCGAAGCAGCGACGAAACGCAGCGTTGATTATCTGCTCATCGACACGGCGGGTCGATTGCACACCAAGAAGAACCTGATGGAAGAAATGAAGAAGATGCGCCGCTCGCTCAAGAAGCGTATGCCGACCGCGCCGCACGAGGTCTTGTTGGTGCTGGATGCGACGACGGGCTCAAACGCATTGGCGCAAGCGCGCGAGTTTCACGATGCGCTCGGCGTAACCGGTCTCATCGTGACCAAACTCGATGGCACCGCCAAAGGCGGCATTGTCATCGCCATCGCCCGCGAATTGAAAATCCCGGTCAAGTTCATCGGCTTGGGCGAGCAAGTGGACGACCTCCAACCGTTCGACCCGAAGCAGTTCGCCAAGGCGCTGTTTGGCGAGGAGGGGGCTTAACTCTCAAGATCGGCGGCGAGCAGCCGTCCAGTGTGGTGACTTGATAGGCCTATTGTTGCTTTGCCCATTTTGCGATTCGTCGGGGTGCATCGTCCAATTTGAAGCAGAAAGCTTTGTTCTTGTAGAACAGTCCGGGCGTGAAGTAGTTTTGTTTCCCTTCGCTAATCTTACCACCGGCACAGTTGCGACGGACGTCTTGATTCGTGAAGAAAAGGCACCGTTCGGAATCTTGATCGACGACAATCCATCTCAGACACTTCTCCAAGTACAAAGGTCTCTTACGCAATATCTCTGTCTGATATCCTTTTCCTGAGGCGTTTCCAAAGCCGATTCTCCCATTCGCAAACTTGTGATACTTGGTTTCCACAAACAGTATCAGGACTGAGTCTCTTCGTTTCGACATAAAACGATATCACTGACGTTTTTCCCATGGAGGACTGTCCATCTTTCACCTAGAGCATTCCATAAATCATATAGCGTAACGGGCGTGTAAAAAGAAGCCGCGGCAGTCGGCGGTTGAAATGGCATTGAAGGCGGTGCGTGCGGCTTCCATGAGTTGGTCCGGGGTCCGGGGAGCGGCGCTGCGCAGGATCTGCTTGATTTTGCTCCACATCGTTTCGATGGGGTTGAAATCCGGCGAATAGGGCGGCAGATACAGGAGCCGGGCACCCACCGTCCCGATGGCTTGGCCGACGCCCGCAATCTTGTGCGTGGCCAGATTGTCCATGATCACCAGATCGTCCTTTTGCAGCGCAGGCACCAACCCCTGGCGGACCCACGCCAGAAACATTTCCCCATTCATGGCACCATCAAACAGCCACGGGGCGCATGGCCCCTGCAGACGGATCGCCGCGATGAGGGTGCTGGTTTGATAGTGTCCTTGCGGGATGGGCGCGACGAGCCTTTGGCCGCCAGGGGAGCGTCCGCACCAGCGGGTCATTTGGGTGTTGGCCCCGCTTTCATCCACAAACACCAGCCGGGCCGGGCTATCCACGGCAAGCCGCTCATGCCAGTGCGCCCTTTTTTCGGCCACGTCGGGGCGGTCCTGCTCGGCGGCGTGCAGCGTTTTTTTTATAGGTCAAACCCAGCTTGCGCAGCCACAAATCCACCGTCGAAGTCCCAAACGGGCGGTCCATGCGCGCCCCCAACTCGGCCAGCGTCGCATCGGGCTGTGCGGCCACCAGTTTTTGCAGGCGGGCCTAGCGCTTGGTGGTCAACAGCGTCTTGCGCCCGCACAAATGGGTTTGTGGTTGGAGGGTGCCGCGTTGCTTGAACTGCTGCCGAACCCGGCGCACGGCCGCCACACAAAAACCAAAGAACTCCGAGATGTCGCGGGTGCTCTTGCCTTGTTCGTAGAGCTGGATGATTCGTTGGCGTACCGGCAAAGGGATTGCTCGCATAACCCCACTTTGCCATACCGCTTCACCTAAGTAAAGCTACATCATTTGTAAATGCTCTAGTATGCCCAACAGCCAGAGATTCTTCGCTGCGCTCAGAATGACAAGATGGTAAAGTCTGCGCCATGAGTTTCACGGCCCAAGACGAACGATTCATGCGGCGGGCGCTGGCGTTGGCGCGGCGCGGGCTTGGGAAGACCAGCCCGAATCCTTCGGTTGGCGCGGTGCTGGTACGCGGCGGCAAGATTATCGGCGAGGGCTGGCACAAACGCGCGGGCGGACCGCATGCGGAGGTGGAGGCGCTACGCGCGGCCCGTTGGAGTGATCAGTTATCGGTGATCAATGATCGGAGCAAGACGCGCACACCAATCACCGTTCACCAGTCACCAGTCACCACCATGTACGTCACGATCGAGCCGTGCTCCACTTGGGGCAGGACGCCGCCGTGCACGGATGCGATCATTGCGGCAGGCGTGAAACGCGTCGTCGTTGCGGCACGCGATCCGAATCCGAAGCACAACGGACGCGGACTGAAAGTTCTCCGTCGCGCGGGGATTCGAGTCGAGACAGGTTTGCTTGCTGACGGAGCAACACGAATGAATGAAACGTTCAACAAATGGATCACGACGGGCCTGCCGTTTGTGATTGGGAAAGCGGCGATGAGTCTCGACGGCAAAATCGCCACACGCACCGGCGATTCGAAGTGGATTACGAGTGAGAATGCGAGGCGGGCGGCTCATCAACTCCGGGCGTGCGTCGATGCAGTCATGGTCGGCGCGAACACGGTAATCCGCGACAATCCGCAACTGACGTTGCGACACGGCGTGCGGGGCAGGCAGCCGTTGCGCGTGGTCGTCGATGCGCACGGTCGCACGCCCAAGAGCGCAAAGCTGTTTCGGGACAAACACCGCGGACGCACCTTGGTTCTGACAACAACACTGTCTTCCGCGCGCTGGCGCAGATGTCTAGTACTACGAGGTATCGGTGCGGAGGTTGTGGCGCAAAAGCACGGACGTGTGGAGTTGCGGGCGGCGCTGAGGGCGTTGGGCAAACACGATGTGACAAGCGTACTCGTGGAGGGCGGTGGTGAACTGGTCGGCTCGATGTTCGATGCGCGCCTGGTGGATCGCGTGGCGTTGTTCTTTGCGCCCATCGTCATCGGCGGGCGCGAAGCGGTGTCGGCGATTGGTGGCAAAGGCGCGGCGAAGGTGAAACGTGCGGTGCGACTGCGTGATTGCCGTTGGCAATCTATTGGCAGGAACGAAATGTTGCTGGAAGCGGCGGTGGCGCGATGATTCTGGTTGTTGGCTTGTCTCCGGCATGGCAACGGACTTTGGAGTATGAACGATTTACCGTCGGCGATGTCAACCGCGCCAAGCGGGTCAGTGAAACGGCGTCGGGCAAAGGCGTTAACGTCGCGCGTGTGGCAAAACAGTTGGGCGCGAACGTGCGATTGCTGACCGTGGCAGGCGGTCATCGCGGTCAACTGCTGGAGAAATCGCTGCGCGAACAGGGAATCGCTGCGCGAATTATCCGGGTCGCCGCTGAAACGCGAATTTGCCAGACGCTAGTCTCCGATGGATTCGCAACGACGGAACTCGTTGAGGAAGCAGGCGCTCTGATGAAGGACGAAGTCGAAAAAGTCCTTGGGTGTTTCGCACGTGGCATTCGCGTGGCGAGGTTGGTCGTGCTGAGCGGTACTGTTCCGACGGGGTGCGGCGACGATTTTTACGCGCGATTGATTCGCGAGGCGAACCAGCGTGGCGTTCCGGTTCTTGTGGACACTCAGCGCCAACAATTGTTGAACGCGGTGCGTCAAAAACCGTTTCTGGCGAAGATCAATCGAGACGAGCTTGGCGCGGCAACGCGCATGCGATGCGACGGGATTCGGGGGCTGCGCGCTGCGGCGCGGCGTTTCGTGGGGTATGGCGCTCAGTGGGTTGTCGTGACGCACAGCTCGGATGCAGTGCATGTCTTCAATACTCCGAACGCGAATCTCTGGGAGTTCAAACCGCCGCGCGTTGACGCGCGGAATCCGATTGGGTCCGGCGACGCGATGCTGGCGGGAATCGCCTGTGGGTTGGGGCAGGGGAAGACGATGCTCGAAGCGGTGTGGCTGGGAGTCGTGTGCGGAACGGCAAACGCGATGACTGCAATGCCGGGGCACGTCAGGTTGGCTGACGTCAAAACGCTGTTGAAGGGAATTTGAAACCAGAAATCCGCGAGGCGACGCTGGACATCACGTCGCGCCACCTGTTATCGTGGCGGGATGTTCACGGGAATTGTTGAAGAAGCGGGACGCGCCGAGCAGATTCGCAAGGGACGGAAGTCCACGGAGCTGTTCATTCGTCCACGAAAGCTCCGATGGACCGTGCGCATCGGCGACAGCATTGCCGTCAACGGCGCTTGTCTGACGGTGGTGGGCAAGCGCGGCCGGCTGCTGCGATTCGACGTGCTCACTGAGACGCTTCGGCGTACCAATTTGTGTCAAGTGCGGCACGGCACGCTCGTGAACTTGGAGCGGCCGATGCGGGTGGACGGAAGATTCGACGGACACATGGTGCAGGGGCACGTGGACGGTACCGGCATCGTGCGACGCTACGAGCGGGTGGGCACGGATTACGTGCTGGAAGTCAAAGCGCCCCGCAGGTTGATGAAGTACATCGTTGAGAAGGGGTCGATTGCGGTCGATGGCATCAGCCTCACGGTGGCGGCGATCGGGCGCGATTGGTTTCGGATCTGGATCATTCCGCGTACGCACGAGATCACGAATCTCGCGGCCCGTCGGGTTGGCGACGCGGTGAACCTGGAGACAGACATCCTGGCCAAGTATGTAGAGAAGTCGGTCGGAAGGCGGCGCGATTGACATGTCTGGGGTGTGGCCGTTACACTGCGATGGTGACTGAGCAGATACTGCCGATTCTCGAACAACTCTTGGTGATTCAGGATCGCGACCGCCGCATGATGCAACTGAAAGCGGAGCAGACGCGGATGCCGACCGAGGTCGCTGCCGTTGAGAAACGCGTTCAGGAGGCGTCGGCGCATTTGGAGTCGATCCGCCAGGAACTCAAGCACATCGAGACCGAGCGCAAGAAACTCGAAATTGAGGCCGAGTCGGGCCGCACGCAGATTGCGAAATACAAGACGCAGCTTTTCCAGATCAAATCGAACACCGAGTATCAGGCGCTCCTGAAGGAGATCGCCAAGACCGAAGAGGAAGTCAGGCAGGTTGAAGACGCCGAATTGGAGTTGATGGGCAGGACCGAGCAGCTTCAACACGCGGCAAAGGAAGAGCAGGCGTCGCTCAAGGACATGGCGTCGAAGGCCGAGGCGGAGAAGATGGCTTTGCAAAAGCGGGCGTCGCTCATCGCGCAGGAGTTGACGCAGTTGCGCGAAGAGCGAGAAAAATTGGCCGCGCAGATTGATCCGGACGCATTGGCACGCTACGAGCGATTGATGCGGAGTAAAGGCGACATGGCCGTGGTGCCTGTGCAGCACGGAAATTGTGGCGGCTGCCACCTGCAACTCGCACCGCAACTCATCCATAACGCGAAGCACAGCACAGAACTGGCGAGTTGCGACTACTGCGGCCGCGTTTTATACTGGCAGCCCGAGTGACCGCTGAGACAGTCACCCTGAGCGGAGGGAAGAATCTCGTTGTTTGAATTCTCATTTTGGAAGGGCGGATAGCCGCTCCCAGCCCTTTGTTTGCAAATGGCTGGGGGAGGAAAGTCCAGACTCCGCAGGGCAGGATGCCCCGCGCAAGCGGGGGATTCCGGCGTAATTGTCGGAAGACGGACAGTGCCACAGAAAACATACCGCCCAGTTCCTGTCAGCTTCCGGAACTGGGCAAGGGTGAAAAGGCGAGGTAAAAGCTCACCGCTCCGAAAGTGATTTCGGAGGCACGGTAAACCCCGTCTGGAGCAAGACCAAATAGGCTGCGAGACGTGGCCCGCGTCGCCCCCGAAGCAATTCGGGGGATTCAGCAGCGGGTAGAGGTCGCATAGATAAATGGCTATCGAGAACAGAATCTGGCTTACGGCCCTTCCAATTGACTTTTGCCATGCGTTATCCGTTATTCCTTGATCTGGCCGGCCAGAAAGTGATCGTCATCGGCGCGGGGCGTGTCGCGGAGCGAAAGATACGTCTCCTGCTGGCTGCCAAAGCCCACATCACGGTCGTTGCTCCACGGGCGACGACCTCGATCCGCAAACTTTCAAGCAACAAACGAGTGCGCTGCCTGCGGCGCACTTATCGCGTTGGCGACCTGCGAACCGCGCGCCTGGTGGTCGCAGCGACCAACGATGAGAAACTGAATGAACGAGTCTGCCGTGACGCCAAACGGCGGCGGTTGCCGGTCAATTGCGCCGCGCCACCCGAAGCCGGAAACTTCATCGTGCCTTCCGTGGTGCGACGTGGAAACCTGACCATCGCCATTTCGACCGGCGGATCAAGTCCTGCGCTGGCCAAGAGGATTCGTCGTGAGCTTGAACAATATCTGCACGCCGGATATGCTGGGGTTGCAACGAAGATGGCGACCATCCGCAAGACCGTTTCACGAACCGTGAAGTCAGCCGCGAAACGCCGCGCGGTTTATCGGCGTACGTTGAGCGCGTGGCTCAAGAAGGCAAGCTGAGTTTCAATGAGCGACCGAGGCTACCTCTGGCTGGCATTGCTTTTTTACGCGACAAGCTGCGCGCTGGCAATTCTTCGGCTGCGGGAATGCGGTTCGTTGCCGGCGCTGCGACGGCTCAATTCGGTTGTGATGATTTGCGGATTCGCTCTGCACACGATGTTCCTTTTCGTGCGCGGACACAACGTCGGTCGCTGTCCCTTGACGAATTCTTGCGACACGACGGTCTTCATCACGTGGGCCGCTGTGTTGTTTTACCTGCTCATCGGATCGTCGTATCGCGTTTCGTTTCTGGGGGAGTTCACCGCGCCCCTCGTCCTGGCGATTTGTTTGGTGGCGTTGCTCGCGCTCAGCGACACGCCGCCCGCGCAACCGCTGTCACGCAGTCCGTGGGTTCATTTCCACGCGGCCATTGCGATTCTGGCGTATGGGGCGTTTGCCCTGGCGTTCGTGACGGGCGGAATGTATTTGGTGCAGGAACGTCAGCTCAAAACGCGGCAATTGAGTTCGTCGTTTCTATTACTTCCGTCGATCGAACAACTCGATGTGATCAATTTCCGTCTGATCGTTTTGGGTTTCGGAATGCTGACAGTGGGCATGGTTGGCGGAATGATCTCGTACAGGATTGTCGGGCACTGGACGACGCCCAAAATCGTGTGGGCGGTGGCCGCGTGGTTGATTTACGGGTTGGTACTGGTCGCCCGCCGTGTTTGGTCGTTGCGGGGGCGCAAGATTGCGCTGATGTCGATGGTGTCATTTGCGTTCGTGCTCGTGACGTTCTGGGGTGCCAGCTTTTTGTCCAGCGCCCAACACGGTTCACCATGAATCTCATCACGATCGGGTTGAATCATCGCACCGGGCCTGTGGAAGTCCGCGAACGGATTAGTTTCCCGAAGGCGAAGCTGGGCGAAGCAACGTGTTCTCTGTTGGCGGCGGTGCCTTTGCACGAGGCCGCGATCCTGTCCACCTGCAATCGCGTCGAGATTTACGGTTTGACCAGTGATGCCTCGCGAGCGAGTGGAGCCGTGCGTCGATTCCTGCACGAGCATCATGGGCTGATCGAGAGCGTCGAGGCGCACCTGTACGAGTTCCGCGACCACGAGTGCGTTCAACATCTGTTGGAGGTCACGTGCGGACTCGACTCGATGGTGATCGGAGAGACGGAGATTCTCGGTCAGGTCAAGGAAGCCTACTTGATGGCGCAGCAGGCGGGCGCAACCGGCATGGCACTAAATCGGCTTTTTCAAAAGGCGTTCGCTGCTGCCAAACACGTCCGGACGGCCACCGCGATCACGCGGGGATCCACTTCCGTCGGTTCTGTGGCGGTTGATCTCGCCGAGAAAATCTTCCGCGACCTCGGTTCGCGCACCGTGATGGTGCTGGGCACGGGTGAGATGAGCGAGGCAACGGCAAGAACGTTGCGCAGCCGGGGCGCCGGCTCAATCATCGTTTGCAGCCGCACGCAGGAACGCGCCGAAACCCTGGCGAGCCAGCTCGACGGATGCGCCATCTCGTACAACGAGTGGCCGACCGAGTTTCCCGCCGTGGACGTCGTGATCAGTTCCACCGCCGCGCCGCATCCGATTCTGACGCTTGAGAAGTTGATGCCGCTGATGAAACTCCGCAAACAACGTCCGCTCTTCCTGATTGACATCGCCGTGCCACGCGATATCGAGCGCGCCTGCGGCGAATTGGAGAACGTTTACCTATACGACATTGACGACCTGCAGCAGATCGCCCAACAGAACATTGCGGCGCGCGAGCGAGAAATCGTCGGCTGCCACGCCTTGATTGCCGAGCACGTGGAACGGTTTATCGTCTGGTTTGGTAGTAATCGTGGCGCGTTGGAAAAGCGATACGCGGAGCGCACCCGCGACGCTTCGCTTCCAAGAGAAGCGCACACGCACGCCTCATGAAATCCGCCATCCTCGGCACGCGCGGCAGTCCGCTCGCCCTTGCGCAGACTGAAATCATCCGGCGGCTGTTGACCAAGGCGCATCCGCCCTTGCGGATCGAAGTGAAGATCATCAAGACCAGCGGCGATCAGTTCAACAGTTTGTCCCTGACAACCAGTGGCGGCAAAGGGCTTTTCACGAAAGAAATCGAGGAGCAACTCCTGCGGGGCGAGATTCATCTGGCCGTGCACAGCATGAAGGATCTGCCGACAATGCTGCCCGACGGGCTGACAATCGGCGCTGTCCCGCCGCGAGAGGACGCGCGTGACGTATTCGTGTCAAAGCGATATTCATCGCTCGACGAGTTGCCTGAAGGAGCGCGTGTGGCGACGAGCAGCATCCGACGGCGCGCGCAACTGCTGGCGCGTCGGCCGGACTTGCAGGTCGAAGAGATTCGCGGCAACGTAGGCACGCGGTTACAGAAACTGGCAGACAACAAGAAACTGGACGCGGTCATTCTGGCCGCTGCGGGATTGAAGCGGCTGGGATTGTGGGATGGGAAAACGAATCACGTTGTCGTGGGAGCGGATTCCATCCGCGATTTGAGCCGGCCGCGGTTACAAACCGCTCCCACGTTGCCGTGCGCGCCGCTGGCGACTGACGTGATTATTCCAGCGGTGGGGCAGGGGATTATTGCCTGCGAAGTGCGCGGATCAGACTTGGAAACGCAAGAACTCGTAGCGGCCATCAATCATGCGGACACTTTGGCGTGCGCCGAAGCGGAGCGCATTTTCCTGAGGGCGTTGGGTGGCGGTTGCCAGGTGCCGTACGCCGCGCATGCAACGGTGAACGCCCAGCAGATGAAACTGATCGGCGCGAAGTTCAGCCCCGACGGCAAGGATTTCAGCAAGACCGAAGCAGTCGGCCAAAGGAGCGATCCGCACGAGTTGGGAGCGCGCGCGGCAAAACAGGTACTCTGAGCTAATCTCCGTTTTGTTAGAGGGGCAACCTACTTCACCACCACATCAGTCAGCACATCGGCGCCGAGCGTGCCGTCGGGGTTTTTGCCGCCGCTGCCTTTGTCCACGGTCGTTCCTGTGCCCAGCGACACGCTGCCTCACTTCGCTGTGCCGGACTTGTCCTGCTTCGCCGTGTAATGAAGGTTCGTCGTGCCCATGAAGGCTTCGGTGTCCACCACTACGATTGCCGGGAAGTTGGTCACCAGCACCCCGGGCTTCGGTATGTTGAGATTGGCCATGCCGTAATCTGCCCATTGGGCGTGCCATGAGCCGTTCTTCAACGTGGCACTGAACGTCCACAGGCCAGTCCTCTTGTTGTAGGTCGGCTTGTTGAATATGCTCAGGCCGTTGCGCCCAGTTCCCTTGCTGCTGAGGGTGAACGATACCTCCGCCCCACCGATGTCCAAGGTCACCAACTTGCCGGCAAAATTGTAACTCTCCGGCAGATTGAACGTGCCTTTGACAGTGCAACTGTCCGCATTGGTTTCGGCGAAATTCAAGGTTCCCTGCAGATTGGCGATGTTGAGCAGGCAAGGCACGGCTACATTCAGGCTGGCATTGGTCGAAGCGATCCCGTCGCTAATTGTCACGCTGACAGCCTGTGGCCCGCAGTTGGTGAATACATGAGTCGGTTCATAATTGGTGCTTGTGCCGCCATCGCCAAAGACCCACAAACAACTTAGCGGGTTCCCGTCAGCATCAAACGCCCCGACTGTGAACGTTGCCGGTTCTCCGGCCAAGACCACCACGGTGCCGTTCATCTGCAGCAACGAATTCGTCGTGGTCGGTGACGATATGATTTGCGGCCGGGCGTTCACGATCACCGTGACATCCTTGCTGGCCGACAACGCGCCATCGCTCGCCGTCAACCGTAGCACATAGGTTCCGTTGGTCGAGAACGTCGCCGTGGTGTTGGTCGCGCTCAGGCTGCCAAACGTCACGGTGCCAACTCCGCTTACCTTCGACCATGTCGTGCTGAGTGTCCCGTACAGCTCACCATCGTCGGTAACGGAGGCGCTCAGGTTTACTGTCGTGACTGGCAATGTGATAACCGGTGGCACTGCCGCGACACTCAGCACCTGCGGCGGCGCGTTGCTCGCCTGCGTCACGGTGAACGTTTGGCCTGCAATTGTCATCGTTCCCGTGCGCGAGTTCGTGTTGGTTGCGTTCGACAACACGGTGTAGGCCACGGTGGCGCTGCCGGTTGTGCTGGTACCACCGCCAACAATGACAATCCAAGGCACGGAACTGGTGGCAGCCCACGTACAGAGATTCGTTGTACTAACGACCACGTTGTCCGCGCCACCGGCGGCACCAAAGTTGGCGTTTGTTGCCGAAAGCAAATAGGTGCATTGGATGACGTTCGCCGTTGCATCGCTGCTCGCTGATACAACTCCGTCACTGGCAGTCAACCTCAACACGTACATGCCGGGCATCGAAAAGGTTGCGGTCGTGTTAGTGGAGCTTGGATTTCCAAATGTCACATTGCCTAGTCCGCTCACCTCCGACCATGTTGTCACCAATGCATTACTTGAGATGGCAAACCCGTTAAGGACCGCGGCTGCTGGCAAGATGACCGTGAGGTTAGGACCTGCGCTCACATTCGGAGCAGAACCTTCGTAAGCACCCATGTCAATACCCGCACCTTGGGGACGAGCGATGCCGGTAATATCGGTTGCGGGGGCACCCAGACTTGTGCCCGTGTCGATGCACGGACTTCCGACCAAAAGATGGAAACCGTCGTCCGCAGTTCCAAAAATCCCATCGACACCTGCCGGATCTCCTGCGTTAACAAACTTCGGGTCATTGCTCGTGTTGCCGACACCATAACCAAGCCAGTCTTGGATACAGGAATATGCGGGATACGGGCAATCGCTGATCTGGGATCCAGAATTCGCCCAAATGATGCAATTCGTAAGCACAGAGCTGCATGAAGTAACCCCACCACCTGTATTTCCAACAATTGTGTTGTTCTGAATCACACCGCTGCATCCATCCAATCCACCTCCTTGGTTGTTCCAAATCAGGTTGTTCTGGATCGTTCCGCTACACCCTGAAAGTCCTCCGCCGTTTGCCGCGCCATTTCCGTATATGAAATTGCCTTGGACTAGTCCGCTGCACCCAAGCAGTCCACCACCAAAACTGGCGAGATAAAGACCTGCTTGGTTATTACAGATAATGTTGTTATATAGCCGCGCATAATTAATTCGACATAGAGCCGCGATCGGGTATGCTGCTACGGCAGTATGAATCCTGTCTTCGCTCACGGTAATCAGCGCACCGCGCGATGGCTCATCCAATTGCGCCGTCAC